>Ga0157370_10000619_pt1 | contig 44176 bp, 26 predicted proteins | sample C35metaG_FD_113463 | JGI IMG/M metagenome (GOLD analysis project Ga0157370, IMG submission 113463) | Corn rhizosphere microbial communities from Kellogg Biological Station, Michigan, USA - C3-5 metaG | ecosystem: Host-associated > Plants > Roots > Rhizosphere > Soil | place: USA: Michigan...
CTGCTTCGGGACCGCAGGAACTGTGTCCTCATCGACCGCTCCCTCGAGGTACTCTTCAGCTCGGCGCAGTTCCGCGAGTTCCTCTTCGTTGAAGCCCGTCAGCGCCAGATCGATATCTTGCTCCTGGAGCAAGGCAATTTCGATCGCCAACATCTCGGTATCCCAACCAGCTTCATCAGATATCCGATTGTCAGCTAACATGTACGCGCGCCTTTCGGCCCTGGACAAATGATCCAGTACGACCACTGGCACCGTTTCTATACCAACCTTGCGGGCGGCGAGCAGGCGACCATGTCCGGCGATAATACCGCCTTGGGAATCAACCAAAATGGGATTATTGAAACCGAACTCCCGGATGCTGGCCGCGAGTTTTGCGATTTGAGCGTCCGAGTGCGTCCGGGCGTTGCGCGCATCGGGGATCAGGCGATCCACCGGCCATTGCTCGATCCGGCTTGCGAGAGCAATAGTAAGAGGAACTTCGAACGGCCGTTCTAGATTATTCATTATTTGCTTTCCAGTTTTTGGGGATGGTAAACGTGACTTATTAACTTATGTAAAGCTATCGCTCACGCCAAGATAACTTTCGTCGTCGCGAACTGCTGGTAGTAGGTTCAGACTTCCAAGTGCAAAAGATACCGATCTCGTCGGCCAGCTGGGCGCGAATCGTTGATTGCGATGACTGGCATTCTTGCTCCAACAGACAATTCGAGAAACCGCAGATGCAATCAGATGCTTGCAACGCGCGTTCTGACGCGGAAGGGGCAGCTGCTAAGGCCCTATGCGGCCGAAGCGGCGGATTACTGCAACTCGCGCTGCACACCTATCCTGACGGGCCACCTCGAGATGCGTGGGATCAAGATTGATGAACTACGGCGTGCAAAGGGCCTCAGGCCTTGGTTATTACGTCGATGATCAGGTTCGTTGATCAGTTCGCATGCGAACCATTTATCTTCAGCGGCCTGGATTGCAGTGCGCTTCTTTTTGCCAACGATACTTCCTGGTCAATTCGAAGCCGCAAGTCGATGGAAAAGAATTTCTCGTACCGACGGTGCGCACGCAAGTTCGCAGAATCCGCGACATAATCATGCAGAATACGAGGAAAGACGCCGCGGGTATGCGAGGAAGCGCGCGCACGACCAAGCGCGACAAGGACGGCAATGGGATTTTCGGGAAGTACCCGCTGGCTCTCCACCTCACCAGTACTTCAATTTCTGGACAAAACCGGCCCACCGTGTGCCGAATGCCCGTCTGTCAGCTGTGTGACTTCCCTTACAATAGCGGAACAGTGCCGTCGAGATCAAGTCTTGCGCCCACCGCTTGTCCCGCACGCACCGTTTCGGCACACGGCTAACTGGCGCAGAGTTATAATGCGCCAGTTATGTCCGATAGGCCAGCAATTCTCGCCATCAACGTCATCCTGGCTGAGTGAAGGCGTTAATGACACAACGAGGTCGGTCCGCAAACCGGCCCGTTCGTGCACTGCACACCTATCTTGACGGGGCCGCCACGAGATACCCGGCTCAAGAAATAATGCATCAGGGCGTGCAGCAAGGCCGGGGCTATGGCCTTACTTCGATGATCAGGTTCCTGGATCAGTTCGCATGACGAACCATTTATGTTCAGCGGCCTGCGATTCGGCGCGCTCTTCTTTCGCCGACGATACTGCTTGGTCAACGCGACGCCGCGAGTCGATGGAAAAGAATTTCTCGCACCAAACCGCGTGTGCACGCAAGTTGCAGAATCCGCGACATACTTGTGCAGAATACGAGGGAAGACGCGCGGGTATACGAAGAATCCGCGCGCACGACTAAGCGCGACGAGCACGGCGATGGGATTTTCGGGACGAACCCGCTGGCTCTCCACCTCACCAGTACTTCAATTTCGGACAAAAGCGGCACGCCGTGTGCCCGATCGCCCGTGTCAGCTGTGTGACTTCCTTTACGGTAGCGGAACAGTGCATTCGAGGTCAAGTCTCGCACCCGCCGCTTGTCCAGCACGCGCCGTTTCGGCACAAAAGCTAACTGGCGCAAAGTAACGCGCGAGCTATGTCCGAAAAGGCAGCGATTCTTGCCATCAACGTAATCGTGGCTGAGTGAAGGCGTTTACGACACAACGAGGACGGTCCACAAACCGGCGCATTCGTGTCCAGAATCGAGCTGGTTGTGGTCGCAAAACTGACATGTGCCGCTAAGGTTCGCGGTAGACGCGACCGTGCGCAAACAGCGTAGCTGCACGAATTCTCAGGAAAACTTGCGATCAGAGGCCGGCGAGCCGGGCACCGTGTTTTCATGCAGGCGCAAAAGGAAGATGACATCTGGTGACATCTGATGTCAAAAACACTCCCGCCGGACAGGTCGCTTTCGCGGCTTATCACCGGAGTCCACGGAGTCCACTGGGTGGGCTCCGGAGTCGCGGCTTACTCCAAAGCCTCTGACGTAAGTATTTGGTGGGATAACGAATACGGGCGACCGGCCAGTTCGGTTTTGCTTGGGGTGCAAGAGGTCCCGGGTTCAAATCCCGGCGGCCCGACCAAATTCCTCATGTCCATTCCGGACACATAGGTAACACTTCGTTCCTAAGACATGGGTGACACTTTTGGCCCGAAGGGGTTGTCGAGGGGCTGCTGTGTTTTTTCTCCAGATCGATATATCCCAGATCGTAATCCATGAAGCTGACGAGCCAGATTCCGGCCTCGACTTCCTTGATGCCGACCGCCTGGCCTGTAGAATGGACGGCTTCTGTCGAAACGACAGCCTGATGCTATCTGTATCCAGTAAAAGCGGCACTGGTTTGGTTGAACAGATTTTTTTACGCCCGCACCGGAACCTTCAGCCTCGAAACGCATAACACCAGTTCGCCTTCTTGCTTGAGCGTGACTGGGCAATCCTCGTGTTTCGTGTCGATAAACGGTTGACATTCCCGTCAGCACTCTCGGCCCTTCGCCTTGCGCGGAATGCGTGCCATTCGATTCGAGGTTGTCCAGATCATCCGGCTCGTCGGGCATACCCGATCGTCGCGTGCGTCAACGCGCCGGCTTCGCATTTCGCCCACGCCAGAACCTCGGCCCAGCGATACTAGACCGTGCTCGGGAGCCCAAAAACGGAAATCCCGGCTAAAAAGCGCGCTGTGGGACGCCATGACGGGGCCGCCGTGGATGGCTTCCACGAATTCGAATGCCCCTAACACCTGCGCGTCTATCAACGGAATTAGGCGAGGACTTTACCGGGTTTCCATTCTTCGCTTCCCGTTCGCTGGTGTCTGGTACTACGGCAAACCCGAGCCCAAGATGAAACCTCCGTGCGCGACACAGCGCTACTCAGACGACAGGGCACTCGTATATAATTCTCGACACCTTTTTCCTGAGGAGGAAAGCTGCATGCGAACATTGCTGCGAGTGTCGATTCCCGTAGAGGCGGGAAACGCCTGCACGCCGGCGGATGGCCCCTGCGCCTGACCACGCGAGGCCGCTGATTTCATAGAACCCGGGGCCTGAAAGCTGCTGTCCGCCGGAAGGAAAGGTGATGACGGATTTCGGTCCGATCTGGTGAGTCAACGCGGCTACTTTCAGGTCCGGGTTGATATGTCCGTAATCGTCATAGGTCATGTAATAACGGTCCACGACCTTGATTCGCCTCAGGTACTTGATCTGATAAATACCTTCAAAGCCCGGAACCATAAGCCGCAAGGGAAACCCTTGCTGAGGACGAATGGGCTCGCCATTCTGGGCGTAGCACACGATGCAGTCATCCATCGCCTTCGCGAGCGGGATGCTGGATGCGCCTTTCACTTCTTCCGCGCCTTCAGCGACGATCCACGATGCCTGATTCTGAACGCCGCACTCCTTGAGCAGCAGCGATAGCGGCACGCCGGTCCATTCTGCGCAACTGGTCAATCCGTGGGTTTCCTGCACGGTTTTGTGCGTCGGCCTGGCGCGGTTTCCCAGGCATTCGATGAAGTGAATGCGGGATACGTATGGCAGGCGCTTGAGTTCTTCCATGGTGAAAACCAGCGGCCGGTCTACCATTCCGTGGATCATGAGCCGATGCTCGCGGGGGTTGATATCGGGAACAAAGGCTCCGCGGTGCGTAGCCGTATAGAAGAGCGAGGATGGCGTAATAATTCCGAACGAATCCTGAAGCGGAGTCAAGACGTGAAACGTCAGCCCGAACTCATCCGGTGAATGCCTCTCGGCTACAGGCGCGCGTATCGAAGTAACGAAACGGGAGCGCTCTCCATAGGCGATCAACTCGTCGATTTTTTTGGAGGGCGTGTCCTGCGTCTGGCCTTTCGCAAGCCGTCCGCTACCGGCGGCCAAACCGGCCAGCGTGGCGCCGCTTTTCAGAAATCCCCTTCGATCAGATTTCTTCGAATTCATGGGTCTCCTTCAGGATCGAAGTTCGCAGAGCGGGCGTTATCGCCTTCGGTCGCTGAGAGTACACACCCGTTTGAATCCAATAATTGTCCGGCAATTGCCCCGAACGGGCTGGAGATCGTCATGGGCCGAACTTGCAAACGCGCTCGTATTTGCATTAGTAAGTGCGGGTTCCATTCGTCCGCGCTTCAACGTGGTAAATCGAGGATTCGGTGGTCACGATTAAACTTCGGAATCCTTCACCCCAATTCAGATTGTTCGGCTGCCCCGGAATTGGTACGGATCCGAGCGGCCTCCCTTCATGGCTGAATACGCTGATCCCGGAATTGCCGGCCGCAACCCAGACACGTCCCGCCTCGTCCGTCTTCAAGCCACCAGCTCTGTTCCCTGCCACGGCAGCAAATACGTGGCCCTTACCGAGAGAACCATCTGCATAAATATCGAAAGACCGTATGTTGCCCCTGTCCGCATCCGTCACATACAGAATTTGTTGCTTCGGCGAGAGCGCAATTCCGACCGGCCGCCGACATTCTTCCGAAGCGACAGTCATTTTTGCATCGCGAGTCAGACGATAAACCCGGGCGGCTGCGCAGAAGTAAATATTGCCGTCAATCGCATATACGACATCGGCCGGCTCCGGTTGCTTTGCCAGAGTCGTAACTGACCCGTCCTTTTCGGTCCGCGTCACGCCACTTTTCTCGCAGGCCAGCAATCGTCCCTGATGATCAAATGTCAACGACCTCGCGCCGCGACCTGAAAGAAACACACTGGCTTTGCCATCCTGCCACTTCCAGATTTTTGACCCCGCGGCATCGCAGAACAACAGGTAACCACGGCGGCTGAATACAGGTCCGGAGGTAGCGCCCACGCCGTGAGCGATCTCCGTCACCTGAGGCGTATTGCCCAGAATGTCCCTGAGTTCCTGTTCCACTTATGATCCCTTGCCGTGCGCGTAATATGATTGCGCCGGCGCCTGGTAAGTTATCCGAAGCATTGGAGTTTCCATCCGCACGTGCCCTCTGGCAGCGGATTCCATCAAAAAAGAAAGCGCGCCTGTTGTAAGCAGCGTTCTTTCGACGGGGTAAGGAGTTGCGCCCGTCATCAGCATCTGATTGATCCCATGAACGAGCATGCTGAAATTATTGGAATTTTCGGGAGGATCATAGAGCAGCGTGGACCGTGGCGCTTTTTCGCCTTTCAACCGCAAAGCGAAGAGATATTCATTCACCAGACCCGGCAACATGAGAGCCCCGCCGCGGAAACCATCGTTGTATTCGATCAGGCACAAGACGGGATTCCGCACATCCTCCGGCCTTCCTTTCCCCGGCCTTTCAGCCCGCGAAAGGGCAGCCATCATCAGTTCCTTCGACCACAGCCTCTGCTCCGCAGCGCGCCAGACTGCGTCTCCCGCGAGATGCTGTACGGCTCTTACCCCGGTTTCGGAGCCTTTGCGGCGCTCCGCGAAGCACTGGAGAACCTCCAGATTGTGAAAAATTCCTCCGTCCGTTACCCACCCGCTACCCACGGCGAGCGCAGAGTCAATTTCCGATCCAGGCGGGATGTCCAGCTCCGGCCGGCGGAAAGTCACAGGAACCGACGACCCAGCCATCATGGGAAAGCCCAGCTCCTTTGACCAGTCGTACATCCTTTTCGCCTTACTCCAGTCATAGGAAAGGTGCTTGTCGGTATACACCGGCGCCACGCGACCAGATTTTCTGAACTCATCAACCACGGCCGAAAAGAATTCGAATCTGGGATAGAGTTGCTGTTGCTTGTCATTCCAGGGATAGTTACCGTGCTCTCCCACGATAATTACTCCGTCGACCGCAAGCTTGCCCGTTCCCAACGTCAGAGCTTCGCCGATTGACTTTTTGATCGCAACGCCGTATGCCATGGCCAGTTTTTGACCTACGTCCGCCTCGTGAATCTGATCCTGATACAAGGACGAAATCCGAATCGGGGGAGGATAGAATTTTTCGTTAATCCAATATCCCTCCAACTCGCGCGTAATAATATCGTCGCTGTGCGACCGCACGAAATAAGCCGTGGAAATAGCGGCAATCTTACGTTGCCCGGCGGCCGCTTCCGATGCTTTTACCATCGCCGCCGCGCTTCCAAGCTGAAGAACTTGTCTTCGGTTCAGCATGCCGTTCAGCCGTTCTCTTCGCCTATCGAGACGATTATTATAATGTGGCGGCAGCGGCAAGGCGGCAGGATTCTGAAGGCGTGAATCCCTGGTCGGCCGCCATTTGCGTCACAATAGACAAACCTCGATGAAGAATCTTTCTCTGGACTGGCTGGCCGTCATTATTGGCCTGGCCGTGGTGGTGCTGATCCGCGCTGGCGTGCTGCCGCACATTCCCTGGTAAGGACCGCTGATGAATCCTCCCGTTGAACAGACCAGTGGGGACGTGATCGCCGCCCGGCCCGGCATCCTGAGCCTCATTCCCGGGGTTGTCCTGCTCGCCTTTCTCGGTTATCTGGGAAAGTTGACCGAACAATCGATCGCGGCTTATTGCAAGGCCCACCATGTTGCGCTTCCGAACATCGAATACGTTTTATGGGCAATTCTGTACGGGCTCACCGTGGCAAACACCGTCGGCGTGCCCCGGATCTGCCGTGCGGGAATCGAGACTTACGAGTTCTTCCTGAAGATCGGCATCGTGTTCCTCGGGGTGCGCTTCCTTTTGGGAGATGTGCTCAAGCTTGGGGCGATCAGCCTCGGGTTTGTTGCGATCGAACTCGCCATCTCGATCGCCCTGATGACCTGGCTCGGCAAGCGTTTCCGCTTGTCTCCGAAATTGACCAGTCTGCTGGCTATCGGGTCATCGATCTGCGGCGTCTCGGCCATTATTGCGGCGAAGGGAGCCATTGATGCGGATGACGAAGACGCATCGTACGCGATCGGCGCCATTCTGGCGCTCGGGGCGTTCAGCCTTTTTACCTTTCCCGCCATCGGTCATGCGCTCGGGATGAGCGACCACGCGTTCGGGCTCTGGGTGGGACTGGCCGTCGACAACACGGCGGAGGCGACGGCTGCCGGGGCATTGTACTCGGATACGGCAGCGAAATTCGCGGTCCTCGCGAAGACTGCGCGTAATGCGACCATCGGGTTCGTCGTGCTTGCGTACGCGATCTATTGGGCGCGGAAGGATCAGGCCCAACAGATCACGAACAAAGCCGACTTCCTCTGGAGGAAATTCCCGAAGTTTGTACTGGGATTTCTGTTGATTTCGCTTCTCGCGACCCTGAACGTTTTCTCGAAACCCCAAACCGCGGATATTGCGAACCTTTCGCGCTGGGCATTCCTCCTGACGTTCGCCGGCGTCGGCTTGAGGACAAATATCCGTGAGTTACGGCAGCAAGGCTTGCGGCCTTTGGTGGTTGGAGCAGCGGGGGAAATCACCGTTGCGGTTGTCACGCTCGGCCTTGTCTACGGAGCCGCGAGGAGTTGGGGAATTTAGCCCGGCGCAGCGTTATCCAGTTCGCGATCTGGTACTCACGATCCGAAGTTCTCGAGGGCTTCGGCGGAGCGACTTTCGGGATTCTGTTTCTTGTCTCAGTTGGCAGCCTCTGCAACTGCGAAGGCCTGCGCCAGGTCCTCTTTCAGATCTTCGATGTCTTCCACGCCGACCGACAGGCGAATCAGATTATCCAGGATTCCAAGAGCGACGCGCTGTCCCGCAGGCAAAGACGCGTGCGTCATAATGCCCGGGTGTTCGATCAAACTTTCCACGCCGCCCAGGCTTTCCGCTAATGCGAAAATTCGGCAGGACTCGAGCACACGGCGCGTAAATGCCAGGTCTCCACGCAAAACCGCCGATATCATGCCGCCGAAGCTCCTCATCTGCCGCTTTGCGAGGGCGTGCTGCTGATGAGATTTCAGGCCCGGGTAGATTACACGCTCGACTGCCGGCTGCTGCTCCAGCCAGACCGCCAGCTCCTGCGCATTCGAAGAATGTCTCTCCATCCGGAGGTGCAGCGTTTTCAGGCCGCGCAGGGCGAGAAAGGAATCGAACGGCCCGGCCACAGCTCCCACTGCATTCTGCAGGAACGCGACTCGTTCTCCCAATTCGGCTTCTCTGGTCACCAGAACCCCGCCGATCATATCCGAGTGCCCGTTCAGATACTTCGTCGCCGAATGCACTACCGCATCGAATCCGAGTTCGAGCGGCCGCTGCAGGTACGGAGTCGCGAAAGTGTTATCAGCGACCGCGAGAATGCCCCGGCGCTTTGCGAAAGATGCCACAGCCTCCAGGTCCACGAGCTTCAGCATCGGGTTCGACGGAGTTTCGACCCAGATCAGCCGGGTGTTCGACCGGATTGCGTCTTCCAGCGCGGCGGGATCGGAAAGATCGGCGAAGGTAAAGTCGAGGCCGGCCGAACGCCGCCGAACCCGCTCGAATAACCGGACGGTGCCGCCATAGAGATCGTCACCGGCAATCACGTGGGAGCCGGAATCGAGCAGTTCCAACAGCGTTGCGGTGGCGGCGAGACCGGAGGCGAATGCCAGGCCCCTCGCTCCGCCTTCCAGGGCGGCGACGCAGTTCTCATACGCGAGGCGAGTGGGGTTCTTAGTCCTCGAATATTCGAATCCCCGATGTTCTCCGGGGCTGCGTTGCACATAAGTGGACGTCGCGTAAATCGGCGTCATGATCGCGCCCGTGGTCGGGTCAGGCTCCTGCCCTGCGTGAATCGCGCGGGTTCCGAATCCAAGCGTCATGCCCAATCGTACCTATAGCTTCCGTCGCAGATAATTCAGAAGATCCGATTTTGTGATCAATCCCAGGAACTGGCCATTCTCCACAACCAGGGCCACGAGTCCGCGATCCAGGATATTAAACAGCCGTTCCATTCCATCGCCAGGCGCGATTGTTTCCAGCCGGCTCGTCATGGCCGTGCGGACCGGTAACTGGAACCGTTTTCCGTCTGTGTGCACGGCCACCAGCAGGTCCGATTCGTCAAGCAGCCCGACGCAGTGTCCATTCTCGATTACCGGAACCTGCGAGACGTCGACGAGGCGCATCCGCTGGAACGCAGTCAGGAGCGTGTCCTCCGGGCCAACCGTGATGACTGCCCCTTCCTCGTACTTGCGGGTGATCAGATCCTGGAGGTTTCCCGTGTGCGGCCGCTCGATGTAGCCCTGATCGATCATCCAGTAGTCGTTGTACATCTTCGACAGATACTTCGCGCCGGTATCGTTGACGAATGTCACGACACGCTTCTTCGTTGTTTGTTCCGCACAATATTGAAGCGCCGCTGCGAGAAGCGTGCCGGAAGAGGAGCCAGCCAGGATGCCCGTGCGCTTCAGAAGGTCACGAGCGGTCGCGAAGCTCTCGCGATCGGAGATGGTATACGCAAGTTTCACGCGCGAGAGATCGGCGATCGCCGGCACGCAACTTCCACCGATGCCTTCCACCGCGTAGCTTCCCGATGGCACGTGCTTTCCCGATCGGACGTATTCCGCGAGCGAGGAGCCTTCGGGATCCGCCAGAACGAATTCCACGGTCGGCTGGACACGGCTGAAATATCGGCTGAGCCCGGTAATGGTCCCGCCCGAACCCACGCCGCACACGATGGCGTCGACTCCGTGCTCCGTTTGCTCCCAGATTTCAGGCGCGGTGGTCGATTCATGCGCCTGCGGATTTGCGGGATTCGCGAACTGGTTAATGTGGTACCCGCCGGGAGTCTCACGGGCAATTCGCGCGGCGAGATCCTGGTAATAGTCGGGATGGCCGGGAGCGACATCGGATCGCGTCAGGCGAATATCCGCATCGAGCGCCCGCGCATGCGCGATCTTTTCAGATGACATCTTGTCAGGAATTACCAGAATCAGCCGATAACCTTTTACGGCGGCGATCAGCGCAAGCCCGATCCCGGTATTTCCGGCAGTCGCTTCCACCAGCGTGTCTCCCGGCCGCAGGGCGCCGGATTTTTCGGCGGCCTCGACCATCGCCAGGGCTACTCGATCTTTGATCGATCCGCCAGGATTTTGCGACTCAAGCTTGAGGTAAACCTCGCAGCAGCCCGTGTCGAATCCGTTCAGCCGGACCATCGGAGTGTTACCAATCAGGCTCAGCGTGCCAGCGGCCAGCCGGCCCTCGGGAAATGCATGCCACGCCGGAAGAAGCGTTTCGGGCTTCATAACTCAATCCTCACTTCCTGGCGAAGCGGCCAGCAAGACAATTATCGAATACGAGATCGAAATAGCTACAATTGCGTCAACCATATCCCGGAATTCGAGCATCCATAATCTTTTTATGGATGTAGCTGTCGTGGGCGCTGGCGTCTTGGGCGCGTGGACCGCCTTGCTTTTTTCTCGTGCGGGACATAAGGTCACCCTCATCGACCGTTTCGAACCGGCAAACGAGCAGTCCAGTTCCGCGGGCGAATCCCGAATCATCAGAAGCGCCTACGGCCCGGACGAAATATACACTTTGATGGCCCGGCGCTCTCTTCAGCTCTGGAAGTCTTTCTTTGTCGAAGAGGGCTGTCCGGAATGCTTCCGGAATACAGGCGTCCTGTGGATGGCTCCTCGAGAAGAACCCACGATCTGGCAGGCGAGGGCGGTATTCGAGCGGCTACGGATTCCCTGTGAGTGGATGGTCGCCGAAGAAGTAACGCGGCGTTATCCACAGTTCAGGTTGCAGGGCAAAACAGTGGCGCTGTTTGAGCCGGAAGCGGGCGCGCTTCTGGCGGAAAAGTCTGTGCAGGCTGTGGTGGCTGCTGCGATACGCGCGGGCGCCCGTTATGAAACTGCGGATATCAGGCGTCCGGTTTTGAATTCATCTCGTTTGCAATGGATAGACGCGGTGGACGGACGGCGCTTCGAGGCCGATCAGTTTGTCTTCGCCTGCGGCTCCTGGCTGCCAAAGTTATTTGACATCGTTCGAGACACCATCCGCCCCACTCGCCAGGATTTGTTTTTCTTCGCGGTACCCGACGACGCCGCCGGGCAATTTCGACCGGACGTGTTCCCCATATGGATTGACCAGACTGTGCCGCGGATTGCCTACGGATTTCCGGATTTGGGCAACGGCGTAAAGCTGGGATTTCATGATCTGGGGCCGCCATTCGATGTCGATACTCCCAGGCGCGCGACGACACCGGAAGACATACGCGCATCCTCGGAGTATCTGGCGAGGCGTTTACCTTATCTTCAAGGCGCGCGACTGAATGCAACTCACGTTTGTCATTACGAAAATACGGCGAACGGCGACTTTCTGATTGACGTGCATCCGCAAGCGACAAACGTGTGGCTGGTTGGCGGAGGATCCGGGCATGGTTTCAAGCATGCTCCGGCAATTGCTGCTTATGCCCTGGGCGCGGTCGAGGGATCAGGCAATCGAGAGGCTCGGTTTTCGCTCACGGCAAATCAGGCGGAAACTGCCCGTCGCGTACTGTAGGCCTTTACATAGTGAAAGGCAGACACGGTTTTGGAAGCTTCTCGCGCACGATGACGAACGCCTCCGCTCTCTCGAGCCGTGCTTCCGAAGCTCGCTCCCTTTCCATTTTTGCGTGGTAAGGGTAAAAACGATCGGGATTCTGGCACACGTGAGCGTAGACGGCAGCCCGCTTCTGTTCTGAGGTAGAGGAAATATCCACGAAGCAGTTCGGCTCAAAATGATGAGTCTGAACACCGGTCATCACTTCGTAATATGCGAGGAGAAAAGATTCGCCGAGCGACTCCCAGGCCTCATAGGTGAGTTGCGCGGCATTGCGATGGTCCCTGTGAGTGTCAAGCGGCCAATGCGTGAAAACCACGTCTGGCTCGAGTGACGCGAGAAGGTTTGTGAATGCCTGCACCGCCTCTTTTTCCATAGTTGTCTGACCGTCAATCTGGTCGGCGAAATACGCCTGGGCGCCAAGCACCGTGGCTCCCTTTAAAGCTTCCGCCGACCGCAACCGAGCGGTACTTTTGACCTCGCCACCTTTTATGCCCGCTTCACCACGTGTGAGATAGACAATCGCGACGTGATGGCCCTCGGCAGCCAGCCGGGCCAATGTGCCGCCGCAGCCCGTTTCAGGGTCATCGGGATGGGCGCCTACGCAGACCACATTCAGACAGCGGCGCTGCGGACCAACAAAAGACCTGGTCAATTCGTCAAAACTGCTGATATCGAGACGCGGAACCGTCAATGCGCTTGCCATTGATATTTCACCTGCCCGGCCCTGTGGGGCAACGGCAATATCCATATCTCTATCAATTTAGTAGAGAAACGTCACGGCCGTGTGCCTGAAGAGATGTAACCAACACAAAGCGCTGAAGTTAATGCAACGGTGGTGGGGACCTGGAGAATCCCGAGTAGATCATTCGCCAGAATCGGCGCTAGGGCGGATCGTGAATCCGTCGGATTCGGCGGCGGCGACCTGGTGGGCTGACGCGGCGGATAATGGGCGCCGCGCCGACCACCAGGAGCTGCGCGCTGCTTGCCTGTGAATGAGGCGTATGGAACCGGCTAGTCAAATTTGCGGAGCCAGATATCACGCACCGAAATCCTGCATGGCTGGCTTTCGATCTCGAACCCGATAAGTCCTGGCTGATTGTTGACCGAGTCTTTATTGTCGTCAATAAAGATCGCCATCAACTGGCCGTTCATAATGTGAATCATCACGCCGCCCCGGGCGATGATTTCATAGTCGTTCCATTCGTTCACCCTCACGTAACCACCGAGCGCCTGCTTGTCGCCGATATTGCCAACCAGGCGGTTGGCCTGGCCGGGCAGCGCCTCCGTTACCTGGCCGCGATATGCAAGAATGCCTTGCATCGTGTTTTCGGAGTACCACTGGCCTGTGTACGACGCAGTTCGTGCGCTGACCGGGAACCAGAAGTCGGCCTGCGGACCGGTCATCATGAATTTAAGGTCGTAAGGCGGCTGGCCGGCAGGCGACGGTCGTGTCCAGGGTACGCCGGTAACGCTTCGGTACTGAATACCGCCGCCACCGCCCTTTTCAATTTTCATTTGCAGTTTCAGGTCGAAGTCACGCGTTTTCTCGCGGCGGTAAACGATATAGTTGTTACCCTTTGGCTTTCCCTCGAACGTTTCACCCACCATGGCGCCGTCTTCAATGCGCCAGATGGAGCGATCGGCATCCCATCCGGTGAAACTCTTGCCATCGAAGATCTGCGTGAAGCCTGTGTGCTCGTCAATGTCATACGGCGCAGGGTCATGAAACTTTGGCATGCCCACGAGCTTTTCGCCATTTGGACCCGTTTGGGGCGGTTGTGCAGGAGGGGACTCGAGCGCCGCAGGCACGGACTGCGCCACGAGCGCGAGCGGTAGCGCCAGCGAAAAGATACCTGGCGCGGTCGCTGACAACACCAATCGATAAACGAAACGTGGGCAATAGGATGCGGACATGGGATCTCCTGGCTTCTCTTCCGATTCGCGCCGATTCAGGAACGATCGGAGTTTAGCAGGGTGTGTCCAAATCCGGAAAAGCCCGGAAACATAAATTCCGGACGGAAAGGTTTTTGAGCTTAATGGCTATCGCCATTGGCACGCACAGACTCACACATACGTTGTTCGGCGGTCATCCAATGCCTGAAACTCGAGACGATACTCAGTGCAGGCCTGACAACGGACTGTGCCCTGACACTCACAACGGAAAGCGCGCATCTATTATTGATTGATGTTCCGGATCGTGATTGCAGCCTGTTTCATCCCGGCACTCTGCTTTCCTCAGTCGTCTTCACCCGATCCCTTTCTCGCCTGGCTCGACCGTATCGCGCAGCAGCAGCTGGACGGTCGGGAGCATAGTGTAGCCGCAATTCGGACGCGCGCCGATGCGGACCGCCGCAAAACGATGGTCCGCGCAAAGCTGAACGAACTCATTGGGGGACTGCCGGCCTACAACGGTCCTCTCAATGCCAGGATCACAGGTCGGCTTCAGGTGGAAACGCACACGATCGAGAAGGTCATCTTCGAAAGCCTTCCCGGGTTTTACATCACAGCCAATCTGTACAGACCGAATAGTCCGGGCCGCTATCCTGGCGTGCTTGTGCCCGCGGGGCACACTCAGGAAGGCAAGCCAGAAACACAGATCCTGGCAGCGAACCTGGCTGCGAAGGGATTCGTTGTCCTCTCGTACGATCCGATCGGACAGGGTGAACGCGAACAGACCTATCTTCCGCAACTCGGCCGTGCTCTCTCCGGCGGCGGGGGTAACGAGCACCTCGAACTCGGCGCTCGCAGCATTCTTGTCGGAGAGAGCGTAGCGCGGTACTTCATTTTCGATGCAAAACGCGCCATCGATTACCTTGTCAGCCGCCCTGATGTGGATCCCGACCGTCTTGGCGTCACTGGTTGCTCCGGAGGCGGCGCAATTGCAACCTATGTCGGCGTATTCGATCAGAGGGTGAAAGCAGTTGCGCCGGGATGCTTCATCAACTCATTCCGAACTCTGTTCAGCGGTCCTACAGCCGATTCCGAGATGACCTTTCCGGCATTCCTCGTGAGCGAGCTTGATATAGCCGATTTCTTTGAGGTGGCAGCGCCGCTTCCCTGGCTGATGATGACCACCACAGAAGACTACTTTTCTGCTGACGGCGCACGATCCGTATACAACGAAGCTCGGCGCTGGTACGAGATCTACGATGCCGCTGATCGAATCGAGTTTTTTGTCGGCAATGGACCGCACGGAACCCCGCGCGAATCGCGCGAAGCCATTTACCGATGGATGATCAGGTGGCTGGCCGGCGGAAAGGGCGATCCGGAGGACCGGCCAGTACATCTCTACACGAATCTCGAATTGCAGGTGACGCGAAGCGGAAACGTTGATAATGAACCGAACAGCCGGAAGCTGTATCAGATCATCGCGGAAGAGTTTCAGAGGCGCCGAACGAAGCGCCCTGCGTCTGAGTTACTGGAGGAACTGCGGCGCCTCGGGGTCCCATCGAGAGGCCCTGCTCCGTCGGTAACCACGACTTCGAAAATCGACCAGCCCAGGTTCCGCATCGAGGAAGTTCGGTTTGAGAGCGAACCGGGCGTGCCCGTATCGGCAAGGTTGTACGTTCCAGCCGGCAGCGGTCGAAAGCCTGCCGTGCTGATGTTTGAGGAGAAGCGGTCTCCTGTGCCCCTTTACGTTCAGCGGAGCCAGTCAACGGCGGGAATCGCGGAGGGATTCGTTCAATCGGGACAGATCGTCATGGAGTTTGATCCGCGAGACTCTCCTGCTGCCGATGAAGGTCGCCCCTTCCTCGGCAACTGGGTCACAAGCGAACGGGCAGACCTCGTCGGTCGAAACCTTGCGGCAATGCGCGCTCACGACCTCCTGACAGCTCTGGATGTCCTCTCGGCGCGCCCCGACGTCGACTCGAGTTCCATTCGCGCTTACGCAAGGGGTGTAAAAGGCGTCTGGCTCCTATTTGCGGCCGCGCTTGATCAGCGCATCAGTAGTATCTGGCTCGACCGCACGCCCTGGAGCATTGCCGCCGCGCTCGAAGGTCCGCTGACGGACCACCTTTTCGACGCTATGGCGCCCGGGTTTGCACTCCACTGGGATTTTCAGGATTTGATCGACCTGATCGGCCGTCGACGCATATTCTGGACGGATCCGACCAACTGGATGAACCGCGTCGTGGCTCTCAAGGGGCCTTATCGCTACCGCTACGTCGGCGAGGCTGACGCGGAACTCATTAAAGAGTATCTCCGCTAATTCAATTAGCACGCGCGGCGCGATCAGGACCAGTCAGCGCAAACAGATACGTCCTTCTTCTTTAAAACAGCAACTTCAAAGAGAACTGTACCTGTCTCTGGCTGTTCACTACTCCCGTAATTGTCCCGAACTGCGGCGTTCCAACCAGCCGATTCGGAATATCAAACTGTGGGTGATTGAAGATGTTGAAGAACTCTGCCCGAAACTGCAGCGTATCGGGCCGGAAGTTGCCCTTGTTCTCCGTCAGCACGATGTTCTTGAAGAAGGACATGTCGAAGTTGACCTGTCCCGGTCCGAGGCCGGTATTGCGGCCCGCATTCCCGTAAGTGTAGGGCGCCGGCAGCGCCACCGCGCTCGTATCGAACCAGCGTTGCAGCGAACGTTGGTCGTCGGGCAGCGTCGGATCGCGCAGCTCATTTGCACGTGGATTCGATGTGCCTGTGTTCGAAACGTCGAAGCTGTTGATGAAGGTGAAATGCCGGCCCGTCTGAAGCGTGGCAACACCGTTCGTCTGCCAGCCACCGAGGAGGAAGTCTACCGGGCGCGGCGCACCATTCAGAAAGTGCTTGCCCTTGCCGAAAGGCAGCTCGTACACGTAGCTATAGACGAACCGGCTCCGCACGTCATGCGGGCTCAGGCCGCGTTCCAGCCGCAGGTTGCGGGGATCCTGCGGCTGGTCGGAACCAGCGGGCGTGCTGTCGAGCGCGGGCGAGCCGGAGTCTTCAATCGCCTTGGAAAATGTATACGAAAGCAGAAAGCTCAGGCCGTTGCTGAAGCGTTTTTCGCCGGAGATCAGTAGTCCGTGATAAATGGAGTTGCCGGAGCTTTCGACGGCATTGATACTGCCGTAACCCAGATAGGGGCGGCGGCTATTCACGCTGCCAGGGCCAGGCGATGGCTGGTTGCGCTGTACCAGCCGCGCAAGATGAGTGCCCTTGTTGCCTACGTAAGACGCGCTGAACACAAAAGAGCGAACCTCACGCTGCATTGTATAGTTCCATTGCTGGATATAGGCGGGAACCAGATCGCTCGCGCGCGTGCCGAGCGATTGATTCGCGGGAACGAATTCGGTAAGTGCGTTCCCCGGAAAACCGGTGTCGAGCCGGATCGCGGATGAGGGATTGATCTGATCACTCGGATACACAGCATTGAAGCGGAATGGGAAGTTGAACGCGGGATTGAATGTTCCGTTATCTTCGAATGCCCAGAAGATTCCGTATGCGCCGCGAATCACCGTCTTTGGCGTCAACTGGTAGGCCAAACCCACGCGCGGAGCAAAATCGAGGTTTTCGCGATCGGTGAATGCCCGGTCAACCCACGAGCCGTTTTTGGCAAAGAAGACCTGATTCGTTTTGTAATCGAAACCGAGCTGCCGGTTCCTCACCTCCCAGGGAGGAGTGATGTTTTCGTAACGAAGCCCCAGGTTCAGCGTGAGCTTGCTGTTCACCCTCCAATCGTCCTGGAAGAACGAGCTGACCGCGTGGATGCGTACGCCGATTGTGACGCTGTTCGATATGGACGCGCTGTCCGCGTAGCCCAGCAGCAGGTCCGCCGTGCCACTACCGGTGCCAGTGGGAGCGTTCGGCAAGCGCGTGAATACGCCATCGAAAGTGAAGGAGCCGCGCGGACCACCGGGCTGATTGATGTTGAACTGCGTGCGTCGATAGTCCCACCCCATTTTGAACGAATGGCTTCCGTGGATCCACGTAATGTTGTCCAGATAGTGAAAGACGTTCTGGCCGCGAGTGACGGGCAGCAGCCCCTGATCGCCCAGAAATTCGAGACCAGTGATGCTGAATGAAGGCAGTCCGAAGGTCTGCGGCGTATCCGGCACGCCGGGAATACCCAGCAGATCCGCGCCGTGATGTGTGGTATCCAGAGGCTCGCCGAACCAGGCGAGCCGCGCGAACCCTGCGCGCGCTTCATTCACCAGCGTGGGCGAGAACGTATGTGTATAGCCGTATGCCGCGCCGCGGGTGGGCAGGCTGCCGTTGGTTGGATATCGCAGCGTTCCCGATGCGACCGTTTCGAGCGAGCCCGGATTGACGTTGTTGTTGAATGACGAGCTCGCGCGGCCGAACATACTGTCCCTGGTTGATACCTGGTAGTCCACGCGAACGTCGAACTGATCCGTGTCGGCGGCGAGTACCGAATGACCGATGAAATTGTTGACGGAGGCGCCGGCGACGCGCGGCAGCGGATAGAGTGCGATGACTTTCTGCGCACTTGCACTCATCCGGTTCGCTGGTATCACATCGCCCGGGAACAGTGTTCGCGTAAAATTCCCTGCGCCGTCCGGCGTGGATGTCAACGGGTCATAGACAAGCGAAGTTCCATTGAAATTGCCCTCTCGCTGGTTCGGCGTAGGCACCGTAACTACATCCGTGCGGCCGAGCCGCAGGCGTGTGCCCTCGTAATCGCCGAAGAAGAAGGCTTTGTTCTTTTTGATCGGGCCTCCAATCGTCGCCCCGAACTGATTCTGCCGGAACTCCGGCTTTGCGCGGCCGGAATTAAAGAAATCGTTCGAATCGAAAATCTGGTTGCGCAGGAACTCGTAAAGGTCGCCATGGAACTGGTTCGTGCCGGATTTGATGCTCGCGTTGATGACGCCGCCTGCGGCTCGACCGAACTCGGCGGGCATGGCGTTGGTCTGCACCTTGAATTCGGCGATGGCGTCAGGCGCCGGGTAAACGGCAGGTACCGAGTTGTCCGTCGTGTTGTTATTGACGCCGTCCAGCAGGAATGTGTTCTGCATAGCCCGATTCCCGTTGACGACTACGAAATTCTCCGCGTAACCCACCGGGTTGAAATAAGCCGTGTTCAGCTTCTGCGGAACAAAAACACCGGGGGAGAGCGTGACGAGCTGCATGAAGTTCCGTCCGTTGAGCGGCACATCTTCAATGGTTTTCGTCTCCATTACCTGGCCTACCGAACTGGTCGCGCTTTGCAGCAGGGGCGCCGCGGCGGTCACCTCTACGGTTTCGGTGATCCCGCCAACCTCCATATGCAGATCCACCTGAAGCCGGTCCTGTACGCGAAGCTCGATGCCGTCCTGGATCAGCTTTTTGAAGCCGGTCTTTTCCGCTTCGAGGCGGTACGTTCCGATCCTGAGCGGGGGTGAAACGAAATCACCGTTCTGATCCGTAGTGAGTTCAACGGAGAAGTTGGTACCCGTGTTGATGACTTTGACCGCGACCTGCGGGATCACCGAGGCGCCGGGATCGAGAGCGGTTCCCGCGATAACGCCCGTATCCTGCTGGGCAAGCGCCGGAATCACGAAACACAGGGCGAGAACCAACCAGAAGTTCGGATGCACGTTGAAGCGTTTGCGCATGAAATCCCCTCCGGTGACACAAGTTCATCCCAGTGGCACCGATGATGAACGAATTTCATAACACTCCAAAGGGGCATTGTCAAGCGTGACCGCGCAGACCGGGAGAGTGGCATCGTTTGCCGGCCGCTGTCAGCCGGGACAACCGTTCTCCCACGGTGGCGCTTCGGCGGTCGAGCAATCGTGGCTTGCGACGAAGTTGCTTACCGACGATTTCGGAATGGCGCCTTCATCGGCTAGAGCACTGAGCGCGGCAAGCGCGATGCTGGCGCGGTCCACTTCGAAAAAGCGCCGGAGGCCCTGCCTGGTATCGCTCCGGCCGAATCCATCGGTACCGAGCGTGACGTAACGCCGCGGCATCCAGCTCCGGATCAGATCGGGCACCGCTCTCACGTAATCGGTTGCGGCAACAATCGGTCCCTCGGTCGAATTGAGGCATTCTTCGAGATGACATCGCCGACGTTCACCTTCGGGATGGAGCCGGTTCCAGCGCTCCGTCTCCATTCCGGCGCGGCGCAATTCAGTGAAGCTGGTTACGCTCCACACCTGTGTCGCGATATCGAATTCCTCTTCGAGCAGTTCCGCCGCGGCGAGAGCTTCGCGCAGGATTGCTCCCGACGCCAGAAGCTGCGCGTGAGCGATGCTTTCGGATTTCGACGACGCTCGGAGCAGATACATCCCGGAAGTAATCCCGTATTCCGCGCCCGCCGGCATGGCTGGTTGCGGGTAGTTCTCGTTCATAACAGTGATGTAGTAGAAGACGTCGTTCTGCTGTTCGAGCATCTCGCGCATGCCGCGCTCCAGGATTATCGCGAGTTCATAAGCGAAACACGGGTCCCAGGCCCGGCACGCCGGAACCGTTGAGGCAACCAGATGGCTCGATCCATCCTGATGTTGCAGTCCTTCGCCGGAGAGAGTCGTTCTGCCTGAAGTGGCGCCCAGTAAAAACCCGCGCGCGCGTGAATCCGCTGCGGCCCAGATCAGATCTCCCACACGCTGAAAGCCGAACATCGAGTAGAAGATATACGCGGGCAGCATAGGTACGCCGTGATTCGAATAAGACGTGCCGGCCGCAATCCAGGATGACAATGCCCCGGCTTCGTTGATTCCCTCCTGCAGGATCTGTCCATCGCGCGCTTCCCTGTACCAGAGAAAGTCGTCGTGGTCTTCGGGTTCATAAAGCTGGCCGCAGCACGAATAGATTCCGGCCTGCCGAAACAGCGACTGCATTCCGAATGTTCGCGCCTCATCGGCCACAATCGGCACGATATGTCTTCCGCAGGAACGGTTGCGGAGCAGGTTTGCCATCATTCGGACGAATGCCACCGTGGTTGAGTACTCCCGCGCTTCCGGTTCGAATGCGAAATGGCCGAACTCAAGCGCCGGGGGCGGAGAAATCGCGGGCGCCGCGTCAGCACGCTGCGGAAGAAATCCGCCGAGTTGCTTTCGCCCCTTCAGAAGATATTGCAGCTCCGGGCTGTCGCCCGCCGGTCGAAAGAACTTTGCCCGGCGGACGTCGTCATCGGAGAGTGGCAATTCGAAGCGATCGCGAAACCAGGCGAGGGCCTCATCGTTCAGTTTTTTCTGCTGATGCGCGGACATTCGTCCTTCCGCCCACCTTCCCAGCCCGAAGCCTTTCTTTGTCTGCGCAAGAATTGCGACTGGTACGCCGCGGGGCTGCACCGCCTCGGCGAAAGCCGCGTGGATCTTTACCGGATCGTGCCCGCCGCGCAAGAGATGATCGATGTCCGCGTCCGAAAGATCGCGTACCAGCTCACGCAGTTCGGGATATTTGCTGAAGAATCGTTCCCGGTTGAATCCGGCGTCGTGCGCGGCGTAGCTTTGCAGTTCGCCATCCACGGTTTCGCTCAGCCGGCGAACAATGTTGTTCTCCCGATCGCGTGCGAACAAATCATCCCAGTTGGATCCCCACAGAACCTTGATCACGCGCCAGCCCGCGCCCGTGAAAAGCCGCTCCAGTTCCTGAACGATCGAACCATTTCCGCGCACGGGACCGTCCAGTCGCTGCAAATTGCAGTTGATGACGAATATCAGGTTGTCCAGATTCTCTCGTGCGGCCACGCTCAGGCCGGCCAGCGATTCCGGTTCATCCATTTCGCCATCGCCCAGAAATGCCCAGACTTTTCGATCGGACGAGGGCAGCAGTCCCCGGTTTTCCAGATAGCGCATAAAGCGGGCGTGGTAGACGGCGGTGATCGCGCCAAGTCCCATGGAACCCGTCGGGAATTGCCAGAAATCCGGCATGAGCCGCGGATGCGGATAGGAGGAGAGTCCGCGGCCGCCGCATTCGCGGCGGTAATTCGATAACTGCTCTTCCGTCAGCCGGCCTTCCAGATACGCGCGCGCGTAAACCCCAGGAGCGGAATGAGGTTGTAACAGCACCAGGTCCCCTGCGGGCGCGCGACCGTCTCCACTGCCGCGGAAGAAATGGTGGAAACCGGTTTCAAACAGGTCCGCCGCCGATGCGTAGCTCGCGAGATGCCCGCCGAGTTCGGTACTGAAGCGGTTTGCCCGGACGACCATCGCCAGGGCGTTCCAGCGGATCATCGCAGTGAGCCGGCGCTCAATATTCAGATCGCCGGGATACGAGGGCTGGCTCCAGACAGGTATCGAATTACAGTAGGGCGTGTTCAGGGTGGAGCTGACGTTCACGTCGTGCGCGCGAGCGCGCGTGAGCAGCGCCTGCACCAACTCGGTACAGCGACGCGAACCCACCGTGCGGAACACATCCTCGAAGGCCTCCAGCCATTCGGCTGTTTCAATCGCCTCGGCGGCAGTGGCGGCGGGGAAAATGTCTCTTTGCAACCGGGGAGTCATGATTTTCTGAGATGGCGGCGCAATCGAAACTGTGGTGATTTATGTTCAGGATTTGTGTTATACCATGAACTGGTTTCAATCGACCGGTTATGTCAGGAGGTGCTCAGACGTGACGCCGACAGAACAGAAAGTGAAGAAAACCCCGATGGTGAGCACCATCGAAAAATCGCAGATCACGCCGTTTCTCGGTGTCGATTATTCAGTGCTGCTGCCGCGCGAAAAAAGCGAATGCGTAGAGATCCTTCTCGAACGTTTTCCGAAAGACCTCGCGTTTCCGGTGCATCAGCACAAGGAGTGCGAACAGACCTATCTGTTCCTCGAAGGCGAAGCAGAGTTGTATCTCGCCGGCGAAACGCAGCGTGTCGGCAAAGGCGCAGTGGTTTATATTCCACGTCTTACGGACCATGCCGTGAAGAACGTGGGGGATGGTGAGCTTGTCTATATCGTGGTCGAGACCTATCCGGAAGGCTATCTGAAAGACGAGCCGACCTGGGATTCGCACATCGCCGCGCTCACGCGGCGTTACAACCTGCAAAATCAGCAGTGAACCGCCGTGGCCACGTCGTTGGATTTCGATCGCCGGGTGGTGGTGGTGACAGGCGCGGGAGATGGAATCGGATCTGCTGTGGCCGATGTTTTCGCCGAATGCAGGGCCACAGTGGTGGGGATCGATTGCAATCCTGAAACGCTCGCCGAAACGACCAGGCGAATCGTGAACGATGGCGGAGTGTTTCACCCCATCTGCGCGGACGTCAGCTCGGAACAGAGCGTGGCAAAGGCATTCGGGGAGATTGCGGCGAAGTATGGTTCAGTGGACGTGCTTGTGAACAACGCGGGCGTCGAATTCTACAAGGAGTTCGTCGACGTCCAGTTTGCCGATTGGGAGCGGCAGCTGGCCGTAAATCTGCGCAGCGTGTTTCTGTGCTGTTCGCAGGTGGCCCCGTCGATGATCAGGGCGCGTCGCGGAGCAATCGTGAATACGGCATCCGTGCAGGCGTTCGCTACCACTGGCCAGACCGCGCCGTATGCGGCTTCGAAGGCCGGTGTTCTCGGTTTCACGCGGGATCTGGCGCGCGATCTCGGTCCATACAACATCCGCGTTAACGGTATCTGTCCAGGCTGCATCGATACGCCCATGATGGATCGGTCACTCTCGAGAACGGAAGATGTGCAGGCGGCGCGCTCCAAGATGGAGTCTGCTATCCCTCTGCGTCGCCTCGGCAAACCACGCGAAATCGCGAATGTGGTGGCCTTTCTCGCGTCAGACCTGGCTGCATACGTTTCGGGCGCGGCGTGGCTCGTGGATGGAGGGCTGCTGGCGCAACTGCCGGTTACTTAAATGGACAACATGGAGATCGCGGTCGATCGATTCGAAACGTGGGCCAGCGGACTCGATCATTCGGAAGATCTCGCATTCGATTCCGAAGGCATCCTCTGGGCGGGGGGAGAGGCCGGACAGGTCTATCGAATTCCGGAAAAGAGCCGCGTTGAGCAGATCACGAATATCGGAGGGTTCTGCCTCGGCCTGACCTTCTCCGCCGCGGACGAACTCTTCATTTGCAATGCCGGCCTCGCGAGCATCGTACGAGTGCGGAAGAATGGGATCTCCAGCCTGTTCGCCGACTTTGCCGGCAGCCACAAGTTGCGCCAGCCGAACTATAGTGTTTTCGATTCCCAAGGCAATTTGTATGTATCGGATTCGGGCGAATGGGAGAAGGCGAGCGGCTGCGTGGTTCGTTACGATGCGCAGGGCCGGGGAGAAATCTTTCTGGAAGGCCCGGAACCGTTCCCGAATGGCATGGCGCTGAGCGCGGATGAGCGATTTCTGTTCATCGCGCGAAGCCTTACGGACGATATCCTGCAAGTGGAAATCCGACCGGACGGAACGGCGGGCGATCGCGTGATCTACGCAAAGGGCGTTGAAAGAGTTCCCGATGGACTGGCCTTCGACGTGGCCGGCAACTTGTACGTGAGTTGCTATGCGTCTGACAATATCTATCGGGTATCCGCCGATGGCAACGTCGGGCTGCTGACGTACGATCGCGATGGGACAACCATCGCCCGTCCGACCAACATCGCATTCGGCGGCCCGGAGCGCGATTACCTCTATGTGGCGAATCTCGGGCGCTGGCACATCAATCGCGTGAAGATCGGAATCGCGGGCCAGCCTCTCGTAAATCAGCGAAGTAATTCGGTCAGGTCAGTAGCAATACCCTGACATCCTGATGCCCAACGGCGATTTCGATTGCGCCGCTGGTAACGCTTTCAGGCTTTTCCGTATGAATATCTATCGCGCGCGTAAATCCGGGCGGCAGCGCGATCCTTGAAGCCTGCTCATTCACGGCATCGTTGAAAACCGCGAGCAGCGCATGGCCAGTGTTGCCCCCTTCGTTAGCACCGATCAGCCGCGTCCGCAGTTTCGCGCCTGAGACCGGAGGCTTAGCCACGGGCCAGATCACCGCGCGCAGAAGCTCTATGCCGCGATCATCGCCGGCGCCGATCGCGCTGCCAAGGCTGGTGCCGAAGTAATACATACGGCCCTTGCCGACCGTACTTGTCGCCGCTACCGGGTGACCCTGACACGTAGCAATAACGGTTGCGGAAGTTGTGGTGATGGGAGTCAGCCAGGTATTGGCTTTCACGCTGATTCGGACCGGCGCCGAGAATTCGAGCTCAGGATTGTCGTAGATGCGGTCCGAGGGCGCAATTTCGGGGGGCTTGTTGCGCGCTGCAAATGCGCTCGTGACCGCGATATCGCCCGTTTCCGGCGGTATGTAGAAGCTCTCGCCTTCGCGATAACCGAATGCTTCCGCCAGCCCGTGCGGCGGCACGACCGGATTGGCGAAGAATCGTTCATCGAAAAGACCCATCGCCGATTCCAGAATCAAGGTGCAGCCCTGTTCCACCAACCTGCGCAGCGCGGCGCACGTCTCCGCCTTTCCTACCAGATGCCACGGCGCAATCACCACTTTGTAGCTCGCGCCAGAGAGATGCTGCGGCTGGATGAAATCCACTGGATGATCCAGATTCCAGAGCGCGCGATAGTAGCCACGGAACGAATTTGTAGAGGGATCTTCCGTCCCGTTGGCGCACCAGGTGAGAAGCGCGTTATCCGGATCTGTCAGGATGGCGACGGCGGGCTGTGGCCGGTGATCTTTAATGATGTCCGCGTATTGCTGGATGAGCTTGTTGTTCCGGGAAGCTTCCGTTACGCGCTCGGTCGCGCTTCCATCGCGGGCCACCAATCCGAAGCCGGTTGCCTCGCCTCCCGTGCCTTCGGCGTGGTAAGTCCAGTAGATGATTCCTTTCGCTCCGCCCGCAACCGCCATCCAGTTCCAAAGCCGTATGTCCTGGGGCCGCATATAGTGGCTGCGCCACAGGCCCTTGCTGCCGTGGCCGCCCTGCAGTTCGGTCATCCAGAACGGCTTTCCGCGTGCGCAGGAGCGCGTAATGTCGATTTTGGCTGCGCCTTCGAACACATAGAAGCTGAACCATCGCGGGAACATCGATAATCCCCAGACGTCCACGTTTTCGGCTAAATGCCATGCATCAATACCGCTGACCGTAATTCCGTCGAGCGGCGGATGATGCGCGGCGTGATCTTCGAGGATGGTTCGCTTGTCGACTGCGCGGAGATTCTCGACGCGAAATTTCAATTCCGCCGTGCTGCGCTCGATGATGAAGCGCCGCCAGTCGACCCAATCCGCATACGTTCCCATTGCGCGCGGCGGATCGATCGACTCCCACGATGGATAGCGGCGCGTCCAGGCCTCATTCAGGCGATCCAGCGACCCATAACGTTTCTTGAGCCACTCGTGAAAAGCCGCAATCGTGCGATCGCAATAGCAATAGAGAACCTGCTGCGGTGTGGCCCAGATGTTCCGCTCCCACGCCGGCTCAATGTGCGGCTCGTTCCAGCAATCCCACGCGTAAAGGCTTTTATGGGATGCGCCGAACTTCGCAAGCTCGCGGATGTAGCGGCCAGCTGCTTCGCGCACCGGGGGCCAGTCCCAGCACAGGCCGGGCCAGCCTCCGGTCATGTTGTTCGCGCTGCCCTGCATGCGTCTCGGCGCTCCGGTCGCGTCCACGTATCGCGATTCAGGATGCGCCTGTTCGAGCCACCACGGCGCACTTTCGAGTACCGCGCCCAACAGCACCCGCAGCCCGAGTTCATCGCAATACCGCATTACTTCATCCACATCGTCGAAAACGAAACGATCCGGGGCCGGGTTGTAATAGTCCCATCCCGGGTAAATGCGAATGATGTTGAACTTGTATTTCCCCGCGATATCCGCGAGCATGGCGCGGCGCATCTCCCGCGGGGGGTTGGGCGGCCGGTAAAAAGCGGAACCGTAAACAAAATCAGAGGGCGGCGCGGGGTCTGCAAGGATTTTCATTCCGCCCCACGCCCAGGTCACGGCCGCCCCGGCGTATAGAAAGCGCCGCCTCGAAGGAGAGTGCTGCATAACGTCTTTGGCGAGTGTATACCAACTCATGAACATAATTCAGTTGCGGATGCGGCGACTGAACTTCGCATTGACACCGTCGTGCTCGTTTGATAGGGTTTCGACAACGGGAAAACAGTTGTTACGAAATCCTCTGGCGGCCTCGACCGGGCTTGCGGTTATTCTCGTTTCCACAGCCAACGCCCAGAATTCGCTTGATCTCTATCGTCAGAAAATCCAGCCCCTTCTGGCCGCGCGCTGCCAGGGTTGCCATAACGATGCTCTTCGCTTCGGGAACCTCAGCTTCGACAGCAAATCTGCGTTCCGCAACGGAGGCGCCCACGGTCCGGTAATAGCCGCCGGCGATCCGGAACACAGCCGTTTGTACCGGCGAGTGGCGAGGCTGGAAAAGCCTTTCATGCCGATGCAGGGCGATCCACTCAATGAAGAGGAGATCGGCTCAATCCGGAGGTGGATTGAGAGTGGCGCCGCCTGGCCGGACGATCCGAAAAACGAGGACGCCGAAAAAGCGCGTCAGGCCCGGCTGGCCGCGCTGAAGAAATTCGAGGACCGCCGCATCATCACTGACGCAGACCGAAAATGGTGGTCATTCCAGAAGCCCGTCCGCCCGGACGTACCGGCAGTGCGCCACAAGGACCTGGTCTGGAATCCGATCGATGCGTTTGTCCTCGCCGGCCTCGAGGCAAGAGGTCTTGAACCCGCACCGCTGGCGACAAAGCGCACTCTGATTCGCAGAATTTATTTCGATCTGCTCGGTTTGCCTCCGCGGCCGGAGGAGATCGAAACTTTTGTCAACGACAAATCGCCGGACGCCTGGCGAAAGGTGGTCGACCGCCTGCTCGATTCGGAACACTATGGAGAGCGCTGGGGCCGCCACTGGCTCGATGTCGCCCGTTATGCGGATAGTGACGGCTATGAGTACGACATGCTGCGCCCCTATAGCTGGCGATATCGCGATTACGTGATTCGCGCGTTCAATCAGGACAAGCCCTATGACCGTTTCATCCGTGAGCAGATTGCGGGCGATGAGCTGCCCGACCGCGATTACGATTCGCTCACCGGGCTCGGCTTCTGTCGCAACGGACCGTTCATCGGCGATATGGTTCTGATGCAGAACGAGCAGACGCGGATGGACGAACTGGACGACATTGTCGCGACCACTGGCGCGGCGTTTCTCGGGGTCACCCTGGGCTGCGCCCGCTGCCACGACCATAAATACGATCCGTTCGTCCAGAAAGACTATTACCGGGTGGTGGCGGTCTTCTCCCCATCCGAGCGAAAGGATCTGCCGCTCGCTCCCGCTGCAGTGGTTCAGAAGTACGATGCTGCGATCCATGAGATCGACCACCAGATCGACGATCTCAACCTGAAGGTCCAGGCGATTCTGAAGCCGGTACGCGCGCAACTTCTCGAGGCGAAATATATAACGCTGCCGGAAGATGTTCAGCTTGCGCTGAAGACCGATCCGATGAAGCGGAACGAGGCCCAGAAACTGCAGGCGGCGCAGGTCGGGTATTCGGTCGGCGTTCCCGATGCCGATGTGCTGCCGAAACTCGAGGCAGCCGATCGCACGAAAGTGGAAGCGCTGCAGGCGCAAATAGCGGCTCTGGAAAAGACCAAACCGACTCCGCTTCCCCTGGTGCAGGCGATTACGGACGTTGGCCCGACCGCGCCGCCATCGTATTTTCTGCATCGCGGAAGCGTCGGAAACAAAGGGTCGGAGATGTCGCCGGGGACTATCGCGGTGCTGAATCCGGTCGGCACGAATCTCGAATTTCCGAAATCGAATCCTGGCGGAGGCAAGACGACGGGCCGCCGTCTCGCGCTCGCGAACTGGATCGCGAGCGCCGAGAACCCGCTCACGGCGCGCGTGATGGTGAATCGAATCTGGCAGCACGATTTCGGACGAGGGATCGTCGGCACGCCAAATGATTTCGGGCACATGGGCGAGCAGCCATTCAGCCAGCCACTGCTCGACTGGCTTGCGACGGAGTTTGTTCGCGAGGGCTGGAGCGTGAAAGCGATTGAGCGCCTGATTCTGACCTCGCGCACGTACCAGTTGTCGAGCGAGTATGCGAATGCCGCCAATTTGAAGATCGATCCCGATAATCGTCACCTGTGGAAAATGCGAATCAAGCGGCTCGAATCCGACGCCATCCGCGATTCGATTCTCGCGGTAAGCGGCGGTCTGAATCCAAAACGGGGTGGTCCGGGCGTTTTTCCCGAGGTGGATCCGGAAGTATTGAAGGGCGCCGCTTACCAGCGCTGGCCTGTTACTACGGATGGTCCGGAGATGTGGCGGCGAAGTGTCTACGTAACCGAGATGCGCACGATCGCTGCTCCGCTGCTCGATCTCTTTGATCCTCCCGATAGCGTGAGTTCCTGCCCACGAAGAACTGTGACGACGGTCGCTCCACAGGCGCTGCAGCTTCTGAACAACAAATTCGTGGTCGGGCAGTCGGAGTTGTTCGCGGCGCGCGTTCGCGACGAAGCCGGAAAAAACCCGGCGGCGGAGATCGATCGTGCTTTTCTCTTCGCGTTCGGCCGCGCGCCCGAATCTCGCGAACTGCGCGCTGCAGAAAACTTCCTTGAGACCCAGCAGACGTATCACCAGAAGCGAAATCGCGAGCTGCTGGAGCAGGGAGCCGATCCGGCCAAAGTTCCTTCGCCGGAAAAAGCGGCGCTGATCGATTTCTGCCACTCGCTGATCAACACCAACGAATTTGTTTACGTGAACTGATATGTATCCGCTGAATCGGAAGACCGGAATTTCGCGTCGCGAGTTGCTGTTTCGAAGCGGAGGCGGCATCGCCGGTCTCGCGCTTTGCGACATCCTCGCGCGCGAAGGGCTGATGGCCGCGGAGGCGCCCGTCTCGCCACTCGCTCCAAAGCAGCCGCACTTTCCGGCAAAGGCCCGTGCGGTTATTTCCCTTTTCATGAACGGCGGCGCCAGCCATGTGGATACTTTCGACCCAAAGCTCGAACTGACGAAGCGCCATGGCGAGGCTCCGCCGGCGAGCATGAATATCGAAACGTTCTTTCCGTATCCGGGGACGTTCCTCAAAAGCCCCTTCGCTTTCCAGCGCTATGGCGAGAGTGGACTTGAAGTTTCCGAGTTGTTCAAATACACAGGCGAGTGCGCGGACGATATCGCGGTAATTCGTTCGATGCACGCGCTGAGCAACAATCACACGCCGGCCATTCTTCAGATGATGACTGGCGTTATCCAACCTGGTCGGCCTTGCCTCGGATCGTGGACCGTTTACGGACTCGGCACAGAGAATCAGAATCTGCCTGCATTTGTTGTCCTTCTCGACGCGAAAGGAGGACCGCTCGGAGGAGCGCAGAACTGGAGCGCAGGATTCATGCCGGCGGCGTACCAGGGAACTGCGTTTCGCAATACCGGCGCGCCAATTGCGGATCTTGCATCTCCCGCTTTCGTCGAGCCGGCGCAGCAGCGCGCAAGACTCGACTTTATCAAAACTCTGAACCAGTTTCATCTGGAAGAGAATGGCGGCGATCAGGAACTGGCGGCGCGCATCGAATCGTATGAGCTGGCATACCGGATGCAGAGCCACGCGCCTGACGTGGTCGACCTGACTCACGAAACGGATGCGACGCGGAAGCTCTACGGGCTGGATGATCCGGTAACAGAACACTTCGGCCGCAATTGCCTGCTGGCGCGGAGACTTGTCGAGCGAGGCGTCCGTTTTGTGCAACTGTACGGCGGGGCGAATGCGCAGGACGACTCGTGGGACGCGCACGGCGACATTGAAAAGAACCATCGCAAGCGCGCCGCGCCTGTAGATAAGCCGATCGCGGGCCTCTTGAAGGATCTGAAATCACGAGGGCTTCTGGAAACGACGCTGGTGGTGTGGCACACCGAATTCGGACGCCTTCCGATTTCGCAATCGATTCGCGGCCGAGATCACAATCCGAAGGGCTTTTCGGTGTGGATGGCGGGCGCTGGAATCAAGGCGGGCCAGGTGGTCGGGGCCACGGACGATTTTGGCTACGCGGCGGTTTCCGAGCCGCATTCGGTCAACGACTTTCATGCCACGATCCTCCACCTGCTGGGCTTCGACCACACGCGGCTTACTTATACCTACAACGGCCGGCCCTTCCGGCTGACCGACGTTTCGGGTGATGTGATTCAGCCCGTTCTGAAAGGCTGAGATGCGACGACTCCTGCTGCTTCTGATTCCTATCTGCTGCTGCGCGCAACGGGAACTGGTGCTGGTGGTTCCCCACACGCACTGGGAGGGCGCGGTTTTCAAGACGCGCGAAGAGTATCTGGAGATCGGGCTTCCGAACATCGAGAAGGCGCTGTATCTGCTGAAGAAGTATCCGGATTACCGGTTCGTGCTGGATCAGATGTGTTATGTGCGCCCATTCCTTGAGCGCTATCCGGCCGAAGTAGAGACCGTTCGCGATCTGCTTGCAAAGGGTCGATTGCAGATTGCGGGCGGCACGGACACGATGCACGACAACAACATTCCTTCGGGTGAATCGATCGTGCGGCAGTATCTGATCAGCAAAGAATTTTTCAAAGATAAACTCGGGTACGACGTAACCACCGGCTGGGCGCTCGACACCTTCGGGCACAACGCGCAGATGCCGCAGATTCTTAAGCTGGCGGGAATGCGCTCCTACTGGTTTCAGCGCGGAGTTCCGAGCATTGACACCCCCAGCGAATTTATATGGCAGGGCATCGATGGAACGCGGATACCAGCCTTTTGGCTTCCGCTCGGATACGGCGCAATGCATGATATCCCGGGCAACGAACCGGATTTCAACCGAAAAGTGGAAGGTGTATTCGCTGGACTTACGCCCTTCAGCCACGGTCATGAGCGCGTGATGCTTTCGGGCGCGGATGTATCCGAGCCCGAAGAGCTGCTGCCGATCATGATCGGGAAATTTGACGCGTCGGAAAAAGCTCCTTTCACTCTGCGGCTGGCGACGCCGGCCGATTTTGAGGCGCTGGTAGCAAAGCGTGAGGAACGCCCCGTGATCTCCGGCGAGCTCAATCCGGTTTTTCAGGGAATCTACAGCTCGCGCATCGACGTGAAGCAGGCCATGAGGAACTCCGAACGCCTGCTTACAACCGCGGAAAAGCTGAGCGTGATGGCGAGCGTTCTGGGAACTCCGGCGGACCGCGAGGCGATCGAGCGGGCATGGGAACCGGTGCTGTTCAACCAGGCGCACGACCTTTCGTCGGGCGTGATGGTGGACAAGGTTTACGACGACTCGATGCAGCGTTATCACCACGCGCAGACTCTCGGTCAGCAGATGATCGATTCGAAGCTGGACGCGATCACGGCGCATATCGACACGTCCGGTGGCGGACTGCCGATCACCGTTTTCAATACGCTGGGATGGGCAAGGACTGACATCGCGGAAGTGGATGTGGCCTTTTCCGCGGCCGGCGTGCAAAACCTTTCGCTTACCGATCCCGCGGGAAAGCCCGTCCCGATACAGATTCTGAGCGCACTTCGAAACGATGACGGCGGAATTCGCCAGGCTCGCATTGCGTTTATAGCGCGGGATGTTCCAGCGATGGGGTACGCGGTTTATCACGCTGTTCCTGCGACATCCCAAAATCAGGCCGCGGCCCCAGCTGTTCATCGAACCATGCATGAGGACAGCGGGGCGATCGAAAACGAATACTACCGGGCAACATTCAATTTGTGGTCGGGAGAGATGACCAGCCTGGTGCTGAAGGAGAACAACTGGGAAGTGCTGGCGCACCCCGGAAACGTGGTGGCGAAAGAACATGACGGAGGCGATTTCTGGGAGCTGTACGGCACTCTGAATGGTGGCCGATTGACCGCGATGAAAAAGGATATTCCGCCGCCGCGCCCCGCCTACACCGAATGGAGCAACGACTCTGTGGGGGGAACCGGCATGACGTCCGCCGGTCCGGTGTTTTCGGAATTTCACATCTCGCATCCCTTCGGAAAGAACCAGTTCGCCACGCGCGTGCGCGTTTACACCGGGATACGACGCATCGATATCAACACCGAACTTGTGAACCAGGAAGAATTCGTTCGCTACAGGGCTCTGTTTCCCACCTCCGTCCGGAACGGAATCGCGATGCACGAAATCCCGTTCGGCGCGCTCGAGCGACGGGAACGGCAGGAGTTCCCGGCACAGAACTGGGTGGATTACTCGGGTGGGGGCAAAGGCGTCGCGCTGATCAACCGGGGACTCCCAGGAAACAATGTGGCGGACGGAACGATGATGGTTTCGCTGATGCGCTCGACCCGGCTGATCTCGTATCGATATGTTGGCGGGTTCGAACCGGGCGTCGGCTCCGATACGGGACTTGGTATCGGGCGGCGATTTACGCTCGATTATGCGATTGCTCCTCATACAGGGGAATGGCGTTCGGCGACGCCATGGCGGACAGGGCAGGAATTCAACAATCCGCTGATTGTTCGAACGGCAGCGCCGCATTCGGGCACGCTGCCCTCTCGCTGGGGCATGCTGGAAGCGTCACAGGACAACGTCGTAATATCCGCGTGGAAACCCGGACGGGATGGGGCGGCCGTGGTGAGAGTTTATGAAGCCTCCGGCAATGCCTCGAAAGCCGTGCGGCTCACATTTCATACGGAAATCAGCCAGGCGCGCGAATCCAATCTGATCGAGGACCGCGGTAACGATGCGCGTGCAGAACGAAACGGCTTCACATTTGACCTGCGGCCGTTCGAAATCAGGACGTTCACGGTGATGCTGAAACCAGTGGCCGCACCGGTCGCTCGTGCTGAAGCGCGGCGAATCCGACCATCAATGTAACGCGCCGGGCGATGCGAAACCGGCATGCCGGCGCGGCCAGAAAACATCCGACGGAAGCGGGGCAGCCTGGTCGAGCACTTGCCCCGTGTGGGTGTCCGGAGGCGATCGGCCGGCGAGTTCCTGAGTGGGCTCGAAAGTGGGCTTCTCCGGGCGCGAACCCAATCTGTAACAGCCTTGATTTGTCTTGACTTAGCGGCGCGTTGGGTTCGTTCGGCAATTCTGTCCGCGGGCGGCCGCGAGGCCCCGATGTAAGGCGGCTATCTGAGATTTAACACGCCCCGAGCGTGTGGCCTGCAGAAATCCTCTGGCCCACGCACTGAATCAACGCAAAAATTTTCCGGAATCCTGTGACCGGTCCTGAGGACGAGCCGGATCAAGACCCACGAATTTCGTTTTAGAATGCTACCTGGCCTTGCGGAGGTTACGCGGGGCGTCACAGCGCTATGTCCGTCGCATGTGTGGGCATCCTCGTCGCAGATGTCTTTGCCAACCCGATCCGACGCCTGCCTGAACCGGGCGAGTTGACCACTACGTCGGGTTTCGCCATGAGTGTCGGCGGATGCGCGGCAAATACAGCAGTGACTCTCGGGATTCTGGGCCGCGAGGTTTCGGTGGCGGGCAAAGTGGGAACCGACATGTTCGGAGATTTCGTCATTTCCGACCTGGCGCGCCGCGGCATCGGGGTGGCGCAGATTCGCCGCACGGCGGCGCTGTCCACGTCGAGGACCATCGTGTTCAACGTGGAAGGGGAGGACCGACGCTACCTCCACTGCATTGGGGCCAACGCCGACCTTACTTTGGAGGACATCGACCGTTCGATTCTGGAAAACACTGAAGTCCTTTACCTGGGTGGTTATCTGGCGCTGCCTTCGCTCACTGCTCAGGACGCCGCGACTCTTTTTTGCGAGGCGAAGCGCCAGGGCATCACAACGGTTCTGGATGTGGTGATGCCCGCGGAAGGGAGTTTCGGTATTGAGGACATCGCTCCGGTAATTCGGTACGCGGATTTTTTCCTGCCGAACGAGGATGAAGCCGGCCGCCTGACGGGCGCACGAGATGCGCACCTTCAGGCGAAATGCCTGGGCGAGATCAACCCGGAGTGCGCGGTCGTGATTACTCGCGGACCGCTCGGATCCGTAGCCATTCGGCGCGATCGGACCATCGTGACGCCTCCGTTTGGCATGGATGCGGTGGATGAATCGGGCGCCGGGGACGCGTTTGTGGCCGGTCTGATCACGGGCCTGTTTGAGGGCTGGGATCTGCAACGCGCATTGTTATTCGCCAGCGCGATTGGTGGTTCGTGCACGCGCGCGCTGGGATGTTACGAAGGCGTCTTTACGTTCGAAGAGGGCTGCCGGTTTCTGGAAGAGCAGAACGCGGTGGCGTGAGAGCCATGCCGATTGTACCCATGCAGGAAATGATGCGCGATGCCCATAACAGGCATTACTGCCTCTGCTACTGCGAATCGTGGAATCTGGAATCCGCCCAGGCGGTGATCCAGGCGGCTGAAGAACTGAAGGCGCCGGCGGTTGTCGGTTTCAATGGCGGTTTCCTGATGCACCCCCGGCGTTCGCGGCCGGAAAGCCTTGCCTGGTACGCATGCCTGCGGTTGGGGTTTGAATCCACTCCGGTTCCCGCGGGGTTTCTGCTCAATGAAGCGGGCAGTCTGGATCAGATCCGGGAAGCGATTCAGTTCGGCTTCAATGCGGTGATGCTGGAGAATGATGGGCTCTCACTGAGGGAATACCGGCTGCTGGTGAAGGAACTGGTTCAACTCGCCCGGGGCTCCGGCGTCTGGGTGGAAGCGCAGATCGGGACGCTGCCGTGCGGGAATGGACAGGGATGCGGCGCGGGACAGATCACCGATCCGGATATCGCCGCGGCCTTCGTTGCAGACACCGGGATTGATGCTCTTGCCGTATCGATCGGGAACATTCACGTTCTGACACACGGCGAAGCGTTCATCGATCTGGAGGCGCTGCGCCGCATTCGGAACCGTATCGACGTCCCGCTGGTGATCCACGGGGGCACAAGTCTGAACTGTGCGGTGGTGAAGGACCTGATTGCGCTGGGGGTGGCGAAAATCAATTTCGGCACGGTCCTGAAGCAGGTTTACCTGGAGGCCGTGCGCGAGGCTCTCTCTTTGTATTATTTTCCGTCCGATCCTCATGAATACCTGGGAAAGGGAGGGAAGAATGACATTCTCACGGCGGGACGCGAAGCTCTGAAGAAGAAAGTTGCGGAGCTGACGCGCGTCTGCGGGGCAGCGGGGAGGACGGAGCATGATTTCTGTGCAGCAATATAGAGATGCTGCAGCAAAGGCCTTCGAAATGTTGCGCGATGCGGGCATCCGGATTACTTCGCGCGAGAGAGCCAGCCTGGAAGTGGCGGATTTCGGTCTTGGAGAGCTGGAGCGAACAGGTCTGCAGATTGTTGTCTATGTAAACACCGGCCGCTGCTGCGCAAAGGAAATTGTCCTGTTTCCGCGGCAGACCTGCCCGGAGCACTGGCATCCCGGTGTGAATGGAGCGCCGGGCAAGGAAGAGACGTTTCGCTGCCGGTGGGGAACCGCGTATCTTTACGTGCCCGGTGAACCGGCCGCGCGCCCGCATTGCAGGGCGCCCGCGGGCTCAGAGGCGTATTATCTGGCGCGGCACGAGATTGTGTTGACGCCGGGCGATCAGTACACTGTAGAGCCAGAGACCCCGCACTGGTTCCAGGCGGGCGACGAGGGAGCCATCCTTTCGGAGTTTTCGACGCGCAGCACGGATGAGCATGATGTGTTCCGCGATCCGCGAATTATCCGCGTTCCGGCGATTGCCGCGCCGCGCCATTGCGGGCGGAATATTGCCCATTCTGCTATAGCTTAAGGAAGCAGCCCGGAACATCCATGGAAGAAGAAGCAAAACGCCCGCTTCTTGTATACATACAGGGCATTCTGCCCTCATTGAATCCGACGGAGCGTCTGATTGCGGAGTACGTTCTGGCGGATCCGGAGCGGACGCTTTCCTCTTCGATCGCCGAAGTGCGCGACGGGTGCGGCGCGAGCGTCGGTTCGATTGTGGGATTCTGCCGGAGCCTTGGCTTGAAGGGCTTCGCCGAGTTCAAAATTGCGGTGGCGCGGGAGTTGGCGCAGACCGGCTTTTCCGGATTTGGCGCGGACACGGACCGGAATGGCGCCTCCGGGGGATCGGTTTTTGAAAAGGTGTTTCAGTACCATGCCCAAAGCCTGATGGAGACGCTTCGAATCAATCCGGAGCAGGCGTTGAAAGACGCGGCGCTGGCGATTGACCGCTCCCGGCATGTGGAACTCTTCGCCATCGGAATGTCGTACCCGGTGGCGTATCTGACATCATGCAAGCTCCGGCTAATCGGGCTGCCCGCTTCCTCCCAGGCGGATTCTCATATGCAACTGATCGCGGCGACACAGCTTCGCAGGGGCGATGTGGCGATCGGGATCTCCTGCTCCGGCGCGACGCGCGAAGTGGTGCATTGCCTGGAAGTTGCGAAATCGAGAGGGGCAAAGACGATCTGCCTCACGAATTCGATGAAATCGCCCATTACCGCGACTGCGGATTACGCGCTGTTCGCGACCCCGAGCGAAATCAAATATTTTCAGGCGCCACTCGCTTCCCGCGTTACGCAACTGGCGCTGGTGGATGCGCTGTTCGTGTTTCTCGCGCAGAAGCACAAGGAGCGAACGGCCGTGCAACTGCGTAATGCAGGCGAGGAGTTGTTGAAACAGCGGCTCACGTAGAAGAATCTATTCAGGCGTCAGATTCGCAGTATGAAAGCTGTTTTACGCAGACCGGGTCGAAATGTATGAGAGTGCCGAGGCAAATCTCGGGAAGAACCTACAGTTTAGGGATTCGAGGCGCTCGAGTATATCCGGGTCATCGAAGTCCTTGCTGTTTCGATTTAGAAAACAGCTTTCGCTGGGCGCTTTGTCTTCCATATGGGCAACAGTCGACGCGAGAACGATGGCATCTTGTCCTGACAGACCATAGCTGACCTCCATCCTTGCGGCTGAAGTCAATACCGCTGCATCTAATGGAATGATCTCGGCAGTTTGAATGAGTGCCGAGACTGTTCGTCGTAAACCTTCCCGCTCGAATTGCGCGCTCGCGACGAGAGCGGCGATAAGCGCATCAAACGTCGCCGGAATCCCCCGATGTGGCTTTGACCTTGCAAGTTCACCAAGGTGTATTCGAAGATCATCGCCAAGGCGCGACCTCATCTTCGCTTTGTTGAAAATGACGTGATGCGGTTCGGCAAGTGAAAACGCCGGGATGACGAGGTTCACCTTGCCTTCAGCTGCGAGTCGAATAATCTCTGCGCAGCTGTCACACTCGCCTTGTTCCAAGGCATGCTCAAGAACAAAGTTGGACTCGACATACACATTCATCTGGCCGGATTCATCTCAATTTCGGCCTTCCGCAAGGATGACAGCAGGCCGGAATCGGACAATGATTGCAGCGAAGGATCGACTTCAGGCCGGTCGCGTGATGTTGCGATATCCGTTAGCCATGTGAGCACGAGCAATTCAAAGGCGCGTGGACTGATGTTCGCGGGATCCTGGTGAAGCCTGGCAAAATACGGTCCCAAAGCTCTCGACGAATCTGCGATGAATTGTGGAGGAGCTTCGACTGAAGCCAAGTTCTCCTGTCTCCACCAGTACAGTCGCTCCGGCGTAGCGATCAGGAAATACTGTGAGTGCGGGAGAACACCGTGTGAGAGCATGTTTCGGCGAAGTTTTGCGGCCCAAACTTCAGATGTCCCGTGGCGGCTCTTTGCTTCAGCAAGCAGAACCACTCCTCCGTCCGAGTCATATGCAATGAAGTCGATTGGCGTCTGGGCGGGCATGATCTGACACTAAACTCTATTATCCCAGAGCTACACAATCGTACGGTCGCATCGGGTATCGGTCCGGATGATGCATCGGATGGCTTGATCCGTTGAGATTTCTCCCCAAGCTGTTCCTGTCTGCCGTTTCTGAAGCTCTATGGCTGATCTCCGCCCCGAAGTCGTCGTTTGCGCGTACTGGTGCGGCTTTAAGTTTCGGCGCGTGCCTGCGGGTCCTGTAGCATTGTGGCTTGCTGCCGCGCCCTCAGAAGATGAATTTGAGCACCATCTGTATCTGCCGCGATGGCCTGGCGTTCAGGAGTTCGCCGGTGGTTCCCGTATTGACCGCGGATGAGGGATTCAGGAACTGCGGGTGATTGAAGGCATTAAACCACTCGGATCGAAATTCCACGCGCTTCTCTTCATCGATCCGAAACGCCTTGAACGCCGACAAGTCAAAGTCGACAATTCCCGGTCCGGTCAGGACATTCGTGCCGGAATTGCCGAACGGAATGTAGACGCCTCCGTTTACCGGATCTGGTACAGGCGCGGGCAGGGGGAAACAGGACGGGTCAAACCAAAGCTGGACGGAGTGACCGCCTGAAGGAGTTTGTCCGTTGCAGATGCGGTTCGGCCGACCTGCGCCACCCGTAACCGTGAACGGCAGCCCGCTCTGAATGCTGCCGATAACGCCAAGCTCCCAGCCGCCGATGATCTGATTGGCGAAGGCATTCACGTTCGAGCCGATCTTCTTTCCTTTTCCGATTGGCAGATCGTAGAGGACGCTACTCGCCCATCGATGCCTCACGTCACCGCCGGCGAGGCCGCGATCGGCGTCAAGATTGCGCGCGTTCTGGTGACTGGCATTGCCGTAGTTGCTTCCTGGATTCTCGATCGACTTCGCCCACGTGTAATTCGTCAGGAATGAAAGGCCGCTCGAATAGCGCTTCTTCAGGCTGATCTGCAGCCCGTGATAATTGCCAACCCCACGCTGCTCGAGATACGTGAAATCGGTCAGGTTGGGGTCCGCAGCGTAGAAAGGCCGGCGGACCTGCACGTTTCCTGTGCCCGGAAATGGCTGATTGAAATTGAACTGGTCCTGCAGGTGCAGGGACAGGTTGCCTACGTAGTTTACTTCCGCCAGCAGAGAACTGGTGATCTGATGCTCAATGCTGAAGGACCATTGCTGTACGTACGCAGTATGGTTCTGCGGCCAGCGACCGTTAAATGCTCCCGTGGGGTTGTTGATCGGGATCAGACCGCCCGATGCCGGCAGTCCCTGATCCAGCGTGCGGGAGATCTGCTGAGGTATGGGTGTATTGGTGAAGTTATTTCCTCCCACAAACGGCGGATTCAACGTCATCTGCTGCCCTGCCTGCGATTCGGGGAAGTAGAACAGGCCGTACGAAGAACGTATGGAATCTCTATCAGTCAGTTTGTAAGCGAATCCAAACCGGGGCGCGAAGTTCAGCTTGTTCGTTGATACCAGAGCGCGCGTGGAAAGGCCCGGATAGCTACCGCCCTGGCCTGGAAGCACGAGCTTTCCTGTCACCGGATCGATATTCGTCTGCCGGTTGAACACTTCCGTCTGTGGCGTGAAAAGGTCATACCGGACGCCATAGCTCAGAGCAAGCCGCTGAGAAACGCGCCACGTGTCCTGAAAGTAAGTGGAAACTTCCGTGGTTCGCAATCCCGCCAGACCGGAGTTGGTGATGACGCTTCCCGATGTCGGAACCCCCAGCAGAAAGTCCGCGAAAGCGTTGCCGGTTGTGGTGAGATTCGATGGGTCCGCCGTGAAGTTGGGGCCGAAGCTGAAGGAGCCCGCCGGCGCACCCAGAATCTGGGTGAAGTTTCTTTGCACTTTTTTGAAATCCACACCGGCCTTGAATGTGTGCGGCCCACGAATAAAGGTGACGTTATCCAGATACTGATAGACGTTTTCGAGTTCGATCAACGGAAAGAATGCGGTATCGCCAAGCGTGCTCAGGCCGGTAATTGAGATCTGGGGAAATCCCGAGTTGTTGGCCGTAATGTTAGCGTTCGGAATTCCGAGCTGCTCGCCATAGTTCTTCCCGAAACCCAGTTGCGTGGCGTCGCTGCCGCAACGGATGTAAGCAAGGCGAAATTCATTGATGGTTGCGGGGCTGAAATTGTGAATCTCCTGCAGGCCAGCGCTGCGAGCGGGATTTGACACGAAGCCGGTGAGCAGGCCCGCGCCTCCCGTGGTGAGCGCGCCTCCGATCGCGGGTGCGTACTGAGGCAGGTTGCTGAACGCGCCCGGCAGGACGGTATTCGAATCACCATAGCTGAAACGCGCGGAAAGCTGATCCTTCTGGCCAAAGTTCTGATCGACTTTCACATCGAATGAGTCCTGGTCGTTTTGGCGGGATGCGCCGCTATAGAAAAAGCTTTCTCCATTCGCGAGAATCTGGCCGCTCGAAGCGGGAACATATTTCAGCACATTCAACGAGGCGGAATTGAAGCGGGAGGAAGGAATCAAGCCGCCGGGAAAAGGCGACCGGGTATTGGCCGCGGCATTGTAGCTGGTCGGATCGAAAATGGTGCGCGCCGTTCCCGCGAAACTGCCCGAGCGGATACCGGAACTCGGAACGGTGGCAACAAAACTCTGGCCTTGCCGTTGCCGGAAGCCCTGGTAATCCATAAAGAAGAACGTCTTGTTTTTACGAATGGGGCCACCGAACGCGCCGCCGAACTGATTCTGCACGAAGTTGGGCAGACGCCGGGGCGTTGTGTAGTCGAAAAAGTTTCGGGCGTCGAGCGCGGAATTGCGGAGGAATTCGAACACCTGCCCGTGGAAGCCGTTGGTGCCGGATTTCAATGTTACGTTGACCACGCCCCCGCCGCGACCGATCTCCGGCATGAAGTTGCTGGTTTCCACCACGAACTCCTGTACGGCCTCGAGCGGCGGCAGAATTGCGATCAGCCCCTGATTGATCTGGTTGTTATAAACGCCATCCAGAATGAATGTATTGTTCGACTGGCGCTGGCCGTTGACGGAAAGGCCCTGCGACGCGCGCGCATTGTCGGGAATGCTTGTATTGTTTGCATTCTGGGTCGGTATGGCCGCGGTGACGCCGGGATTCAGATACGCGAGCTGGTAAACGGTACGGCCATTGAGGGGCAGTTCCGACACCTCGCGACGGGTAATCACGTTTCCCACGGACGTCGACTCCGTCTGGAGCAGAGGCGCGATTGCCTGTACCTGCAGAGACTGGGTTACGGCGCCAACCGTAAGCGCAACGTCCACGGCGCGACGTTCGTCAATGTGCAGGACGATTCCACTTACAGTAACCGTATCGAATCCGGCATGGGTCACCTCGAGGGAGTACTCGCCGGGGATGAGGTTTGGGGCGACATATTCGCCGCTCTGATTGGTGGTGCTTGAGACCTGGACGCCTGTGTTCACATTTTTGATGGCGACCGAGACCCCAGGCACGATTGCGCCGGAGGAATCACGAACTGTTCCGCTGATGGTTCCCCGTTCCACCTGTGCGTAAAGAGCACAGGAAAGCAGAACGGGAGCGAAATATCGAGCGCGGCCACATAAAGCAAACATGGCATGCAAACCCCTTTCCGGTTCAAACGCGATATGAACGTAGTTCAGTGCATATCTCGCAAAGATGAACTTGGGTCAGTTCTTTGTAGCTCATCCATTGCCGGTTGTCAATGGAGTTGTTGACGCCTGCGCATGGATGGGATAGGGTAGATGCTCGCATGACTGAAGTTCATCGATATTTGGATCGAGTGAAGGTAGTTCAGATGGTTGCGGCGGCCACTCTATTCTCAGCCGGATGTGGAACGGCGCCTTCCAGGATGCCGCCGTCACCGGGCGAGATCGTTCGGATGGACGGTGCGCTTGATGAGCTGATCAGTCCGGACGCGAAACTCGAGAAAATTGCCGGTGGGCACGAGATTACGGAGGGGCCCGTTTACGTACCTGCCGGCTACCTGCTGTTCAGCGACATACCGAAAAATACGATATTCCGCTGGACGCCGGGCAGTGGCGAGTCCGTGTTTCGCAAACCGAGCGGTTATGACGGTACGGACGCGCCTGCCGGCTTCGTTATCGGATCGAATGGCCTTACGCTTGACAAGCAGGGCCGACCAATCATCTGCGAGCACGGAAATCGGCGCGTCACGCGGCTCGAACCAGATGGAAAACTCACCGTCCTGGCCGATGCATTTGAGGGCCACCGACTCAACAGCCCGAACGATGTGGTGGTGAAGTCCGATGGAGCGATCTTCTTTACGGACCCGCCTTACGGGCTGCAGAAACAGGACGACGACCCGAAAAAGGAACTCAAGTTCAACGGCATTTACCGAATCAGAGGTTCAACGGTTGTACTGCTCACCAAGGAGCTATCCCGGCCAAATGGGCTCGCATTCTCGCCGGATGAAAAGTTCCTTTATGTTGCGAATTCCGATCCGGCTCGCAAGATCTGGATGCGCTACCCGGTGCTGGCGGACGACACGGTAGGTTCGGGTACGGTGTTTCAGGACGTGACCAGCGACCAGCGTGACGGTCTTCCCGACGGCATGAAGGTGGATGAGAAGGGAAACCTTTATTGCAGCTCGCCGGGCGGAATTCGGATCTTCTCACCTGCGGGGAAACACCTGGGCACGATTTCGCCCCCGGAAATACCGCACAATTGCGCGTGGGGAAAGTATGCGAACGGTCCGGAATCGGCGAAGCTCGCGCCAGGCGAAGCCGCCGATACGCTGTACATCACGGCGCGGCCGAGTGTATATCGTATTCGGATGAAAGTCGCGGGAATCCGGCCCTGACCCCATGCGTGCCGCACGTTGTCCTTCTTTGGTTTGCGCATTCCTGCTGCTGGCCGGCGCTCCGGCTTCCCAGGCACAGATTTCGTGTGACGACCAGGTCACACCGCATATTCGAATCGATGAAGGCCATCGCTGGCGTCCGCCATTTGGACTCGATCGCGTCGGGAAACCAATTACCGCCGTTGTCGATCTTGCCGCCGATCGCCGGCCAGTTCGCGAATACTATCTGAGCGGCCTCAAGGGTGGCAGGGAAACTGAACGCCGCGTCCTGAATCTGAGCGCCGGCAAAGGCACCTTTACCGCTTCGCTATCGTTCCCTTCGCATCCGGATGAACTCGTGTTATCCGCGAAATGCCGCTATCAGGGACAGGAAACGGAACTTCTGCGGCAAAAGCTGGATTATCCGGATTTTGAAGCGGATGCGAGGGCAACGCCTGACAAACTGATCAATCCGGTGGACCTGGGGACGATTCTGGTCCCGGCGGACTGGCTGATTCTGGGCTCGGGACAGAAGGCCGTGATCGAGGTCGCGGCGATCTCTTATCGTCAGCCGGTTCATGGCGCGCGCCTTCAGGCGTCGTTTGAATCCACAAAGAAAGCCGCCGCGAGTGCAGAAATCAGTCTCGAGCCCAATGAAAAAGCGGTGCGGCGCCTCGAGACGGAGCCGGTCGTTTCCGGGCCGGAACAGGACACGCTCACCATCACGATTACCAGCGCGGGCAGGGAACTGTGGAGGAAGAAAATCCGCATGATGTTCGTGGCGAATCCGCCCAAGCTGCCGGCGTTCGGCGCATTCGAGACGAAACTGCGCTACGACGCTCCGATTTCGGTCCGCGACGCGTCATCCGGACGTTTGTCGTTCATCGACTATAAGACTGCCTGGAATTCGGGCCTGAATGATGTAGTGGTTGCTCTGCCCAACGGCTCGCGCTTTGTCTTCTGGCGAGGTTCAAGCTACATCCCGTTCTGGGCCGGACTGCATAATACAGGCTTCAGTTACGAATGGGCGGAGACCACGCCCCCTCCCGATGGATTCGTCGATTCCGTTGAGCCGCTAATGGATAAAGA
>Ga0157370_10000620_pt1 | contig 44173 bp, 41 predicted proteins | sample C35metaG_FD_113463 | JGI IMG/M metagenome (GOLD analysis project Ga0157370, IMG submission 113463) | Corn rhizosphere microbial communities from Kellogg Biological Station, Michigan, USA - C3-5 metaG | ecosystem: Host-associated > Plants > Roots > Rhizosphere > Soil | place: USA: Michigan...
ATTTCATCAGTAGAAGCCATTCAGGAATTAAAACCTTACGGTTATAAAGGTTTCTTAATTGGAGAAAACTTTATGAAAACTGATAACGCCGGACAAGCCGCAACTGAATTTATTAGCAAATTATAAATAAGTTTGCCACGAATTGCACTAATCTCCACGAATTTAATTAGTGTAATTTGAGTAATTCGTGGCAAAAAACAAAGACAAAGCTTTGCGAACTTTTTCGCATTTTAAACACAATACAAAAAAAAACTTAGCGCACTTTGCGTTAAAAAAACACAACGAAATGAAACTCAAAATATGCGGCATGAAATATCCAGAAAACATTCTCGAAGTAGGAGCGCTCCTACCCGATTATATGGGATTTATTTTCTGGGAAAAATCAGCACGATATTTTAACGGAACCATTCCGGAACTTATAAAAACAATCAAAAAAGTGGGCGTTTTTGTAAACCAAAGTCAGGAAGAAATTCTGGAAAAAGTAACACAATACAATTTACAAGCCGTTCAATTACACGGAAATGAATCGGTTGAATTTTTATCGGAACTAAAAGAACAGCTGCCAAAAAAAACAGAAATCATAAAAGTCTTTTCAGCCGATGAGAATTTTGATTTCGAAATTATAAAGCCTTTCGAACTAGTTTCCGATTATTTTCTATTTGATACCAAGGGAAAATTACCCGGCGGCAACGGAACCACATTTGACTGGACGATATTAAAAAAATACAAATCTGAGAAACCTTTCTTTTTGAGCGGCGGCATCGGAATAAATGAATTAAAAGCCATTGAAGAAATTTCAAAAACAAATCTTCCTATTTATGCTGTCGATGTAAATAGTAAATTTGAAATCGAACCAGGGCTTAAAAACAGAAATCTATTTAGCAATTTCAAACGAAAATTTGATGTTGCCAACTTTTAAACTTTAAACAAAATGAGTTTTAACGTCAACGAAAAAGGATATTACGGAGAATTTGGAGGAGCTTATATTCCGGAAATGTTATATCCAAATGTAGAAGAATTACGCCAGAAATACCTAAGCATAATGGACGAACCAGATTTTAAAGCTGAGTTTAACCAATTGCTTAAAGATTATGTAGGACGCCCGAGTCCGTTGTATTTTGCAAAACGTTTATCTGAAAAATACAACACCAAAGTCTATCTAAAAAGAGAAGATTTAAACCATACCGGAGCACACAAAGTAAACAATACCATTGGGCAGATTTTATTGGCAAAACGTTTGGGCAAAAAAAGAATTATTGCCGAAACCGGAGCAGGTCAGCATGGAGTAGCAACAGCAACGGTTTGTGCTTTAATGGGAATTGAGTGTATCGTTTATATGGGCGAGATCGATATTGCGCGCCAGGCACCAAACGTTGCCCGTATGAAAATGTTAGGCGCAGAAGTTCGTCCGGCGCTTTCGGGTTCAAGAACTTTAAAAGACGCTACAAACGAAGCCATTCGTGACTGGATCAATAATCCGGTTGACACACATTATATCATCGGATCGGCAATTGGGCCACATCCTTATCCAGATATGGTAACGCGTTTTCAAAGCATCATTTCAGAAGAAATAAAATGGCAGTTAAAAGAAAAAGAAGGACGAGAAAATCCTGATTATGTAGTGGCTTGTATTGGTGGCGGAAGTAACGCTGCCGGAACTTATTACCACTTTTTACACGAGCCTGAAGTTGGAATTATCGCCGTAGAAGCAGCAGGAAAAGGTGTAGACAGCGGGCATAGTGCGGCAACCAGCAAATTAGGTAAAGTAGGTGTTATTCACGGTTGTAAAACCCTTTTAATGCAAACTCCAGACGGACAAATTACAGAACCGTATTCTATTTCTGCCGGATTAGATTATCCGGGTGTTGGGCCTTTGCACGCCCATTTGGCACAAACAGGACGCGGCGAATTTTTCTCTGTTACTGATGATGATGCCATGAATGCAGGTTTACAGCTTACGAAACTAGAAGGAATTATCCCGGCCATCGAAAGTGCACACGCATTTGCGGTTTTAGATCAAAAGAAATTTAAACCTACAGATGTTGTAGTTATTAGTCTTTCTGGCCGCGGCGATAAAGATTTAGACAATTATATTGATTATTTTAAATTGTAATAAAAATCGTAATTTGGGCGTTCCCTTCGGGCGGGCTGTACGCTATATTCCCGATTAACAAAAACTACGGCTAAAAAGCCTTGTTTTTCTAAATCGGGAGATGCCGCTTCCATCCCTAACGCAAACAAATAACGAGAAAAAAGTAAATATGGAAAAGTTATTCTCTTACGGAACATTACGATCAAAGCAAATTCAAATGCAGGTTTTCAATAAAGTATTAACCGGAAATCCTGACCAGCTTCTTGGTTACAAACTAAAAAGTCTTCAAATCGAGGAAGAATTTGGAATGGCAGATTATGTTGTAGCGGTTCCCAGCGATGATCTCTCTGACATTATATACGGGGTTGTTTATACAATTTCAAATACAGATCTGGCTAAAGTAGATATATTCGAATCGAATTCGTATAAAAGAGTTCAGGTAAGATTAAAGTCTGGAATACAGGCTTGGATTTACACAGAAAATTAATATTCCTAAAGATTCCTGCAAGATTCTAGAAATCTTACAGGTCTCGATATATAAACAAAAAACACCTACAGGGTTTTCAAAACCATGCAGGAGGAAAAACACATTCAAAATGAACAGAATAACTCAAAAATTACAAGAAGATAAAAAGATCCTTTCGATCTATTTTTCTGCAGGATATCCAAGCTTAAACGATACGGTACAGATTATTCAGGATTTAGAAAAAAACGGCGTTGATTTAATCGAAATCGGGCTTCCATTTAGTGATCCTCTGGCCGATGGACCAACCATTCAGGCAAGTTCTACACAGGCGCTTCATAACGGAATGACAACTCAAATTCTTTTTGATCAGCTGCGAAACATCCGCGAAAGCGTAAAAATTCCGTTGATTATTATGGGATATTTTAACCCAATGTTACAATATGGAGTGGAAACTTTCTGTAAAAAATGTGCAGAAATTGGTATCGACGGATTAATTATTCCTGATCTTCCTGTTGATGTTTATGCAGACGAATACAAAGCTATTTTCGAAAAATACGGCTTAATCAATGTATTCCTGATTACGCCTCAAACTTCAGACGAACGTATTCGTTTTATCGACAGCGTTTCAAACGGATTTATTTATATGGTAAGTTCTGCAAGTGTTACAGGATCTCAATCTGGTTTTGGAAACACACAAGAAACGTATTTCGAAAGAATTGCTGATATGAATTTGAAAAACCCTCAAATCGTTGGTTTCGGAATTTCGAACAAAGAAACTTTTAATCAAGCTACAAAATATGCCAAAGGCGCTATTATTGGAAGTGCTTTTATCAAACATTTAAGCGAAAACGGCAGTGGAAAAATTGAGGAATTTGTTGGGGAGATTCGATAATTATATCTTATAAATATGTAATAAACGTTTAGTTTGTCAGGCTGAGCGAAGTCGAAGCCGCACAATCTAAATCGCCAATCTTTGTAGAATTAGTTACGAAGATTCCTCATTCCTCGGAATGAAAAAAATAGATAAGAAAGCTGAAATACTAAGTGTTTCAGCTTTTTTTTGCTCCAAATTTGCGAAACCGTTCTCTGTTAATATTATGTTAAAATAAAATTAAACAAGCGTTTAAATTAAACAAGTGTTTAATTTTGTACCCGATTAGAAACAATACCATGTCACACGTCGAATTAAACGATAAAAAAATTCAGATTCTCACCGTTGCTGAAAAGCTGTTTTCTGAGAAAGGATTTGAAGGGACTTCTATACGAGACATCTCAAAACATGCAAAAATTAACATTGCCATGGTTTCGTATTATTTTGGTTCTAAAGATAAATTACTGGAATCTTTAATCATTCACAAAACAGCCGATTTAAAACTACAAATCGAAAGTTTACAACATGAAGATCTTCATCCTCTTGATAAAGTCAATAAATTAGTTGAAATTTACATTAACCGAATTAATTGTAACAGAGGGATTTTCAGAGTTTTACATTTCGAACTAGCTTCTAAAAAAAGAGAACAAAGTTTTGCTGTTTTTACTGAACTGAAAAAGGGAAACCTAAAATCTCTTGAAGCAATTATCAAAGAAGGCCAATCAAAAGGAATTTTTAGAAAAGATGTCATAATCCCGTTGATTACACCAACGATTATGGGAACTTTTTTTCATTTCCACATGAACAAATCATTTTTTGAAGAACTCTTAAATCTAAAAACAGAAACGTTATATAACGATTACATTAAAAACAGTCTTACAAAGCACATTCAACAAACTATAAAAGCGCTACTTGTTTATGAAAATTAGTCAATTAATGCTCTTTGGAGTTTTCTTTATCGGAATATCTTCAATAGAAGCACAAGAAAAAACAAGTTTAACCTTAGATGAGGCCGTAAAAATGGCCTGGGAAAAGAGTAACGAAGTTACGCTTGCCAATACTAAGGTAAACTCAAAGAAATACGAACTGCAAACGGTTAAGAATAACCAATATCCTGATTTAAAAATTTCTGGTCAATATCAGCGTCTTACAAAAGCTTCTATAGACATGCCAAATCAAGGAGAAAGTGCCTCTCTTGCCTCACCTGACCGTGCTATGCTTGGAATGGCTAATTTAAGTCTTCCGCTTTTTGCAGGATTTAAAATCCAAAATAGCATTGATGCTTCTGAAAGCTTATACGAAGCTGAAAGCATTAATGCAATTAAAACAAAAGAGGATGTGGCTTTAAAAGTAATTACATATTACACCGCTTTATACAAAGCCCAAAAGACACTTGATGTTTTAAACGAAAATCAAAAAAGCGCTAAACAACGTGTTACTGATTTTACAGAATTAGAGAAAAACGGAATTATTCCGAGAAATGATTTATTGAAAGCACAATTGTTAGTTTCAAAAACACAATTATCGATTGATGAAGCTAATAATAATATCAATAACATTAATTTTTATCTAACGACATTACTTAAATTAGAGCCGTCTGTAAAAATTCAGGTTAACGAAGAAGATTTCTTCAATTTAAAAACAACCAATGCACCAACATCTGATGCTTTGGCTCTTGAAAGCAGAAAAGATTTAGAAGCTATCCGTTTACAACAAAAAGCTTCTGAAGCTAATGTTAAAATAGCAAAAGCGGGTTATTACCCAACAATTTCATTGCTTGGTGGTTATACAGCTTTAGATCTTAAAGATATTATTACGGTAAAATATGCTATGAATTTTGGTGTAGGTTTATCTTATGATTTATCTGGTATTCTAAAAAACAGTGCACATGTAAAAGAAGCTGAAAGTAAAGCACTTGAAGTAAAAAATACAGAAGCTATCATGACGGATCGCATTAAAGTTGAAGTTCAAAAATCTATAGAAGATTACGACTTGGCAATCAATCAGAGTGTAGTTTATAATGAAGCATTACAACAAGCTGCAGAAAATTACAGACTTGTAAAAGATAAATTCGACAACGGCTTGGCTGATACTAATGATTTAGTTGAAGCAGATGTTGAAAATCTAAGTGCTAAAATAAATACAGCGGTGTCTAAAGCAACTATTATTCAAAAATATTACGAATTACTTTCAGTATCAGGACAATTATCACAATCATTCAATCTTTCTAAAATATAATCGATAGCTCTCATGGAAAAGAAAAAAACAAATAAAAAATTCATCATCATACTTGCAGTTCTTATTTTAGGAGGCGGAACTTATGGAATATCTAAATACCTGCACGGTCAGGCTCACGAAGAAACGGATGATGCTCAAATAGAGAAAAAAATGAATCCGATTATTCCCAGAGTATCAGGATATATCAGCAAAGTATATGTGAAAGATAATGATTATGTAAAAAAAGGAGATACTTTATTTACTATCGACAAGAGAGATTACCAGTTAAAAATCGATGAAGCAAACGCTGCATTATTAGGAGCGGAAGGTCAGTTTGAGGCTGCAAAAGCAGATATTGGAAGTGCATACGCAAGTATTTCAGTTTCTGATGCGCAAATGAGATCTGCAAGCGGTTCTATCGAAAGTGCAAGAATTAGATTGAGACAGCTTACAAACGATTATAACCGTTACAATAACTTGTACAAAACTCATACGATTACAAAACAACAATATGAGCAGGCTTTAACAGCAAAAGAAGAAGCTGAAAACCAAGTACGTGTTTTAGAACAACAACAAAAAGCGACTTCTTTCCAAAAATCTGTTATTCAGTCAAAATCTAAAGTTTCTGACAAGCAGACAGAAGTTGCAGCAGCAAACATCAAAAAAGCAAAAACTATGTTAGATGTTGCTCACTTGAATCTTTCTTATACAGTAGTAACTGCTGCAATTGATGGTCAGGTTTCTAAAGTTGATATTCAGCCTGGACAATTAGTACAGCCTGGACAATCTTTATTCTATATCATCAATAATACTGAAGCTTGGGTTGTAGCTAATTTTAAAGAAACACAATTAAACAAAATGGTTGTGGGACAAAAAGTAAGCTTAAAAGTAGATGCTTATCCAAACTATGAATTTAAAGGTACGGTAACTTCATTTTCTCCTGCTACAGGATCTCGTTTTTCATTATTACCTCCTGATAATGCTACAGGAAACTTCGTAAAAACAATTCAGAGATTACCAGTAAAAATTAGTATAGATGAATCAAACGATCCTGAAAAAGTAAAACTTTTAAGACCAGGAATGAATGTTGATGTAGATGTACATTTAAAATAAATAAATGGCAGCAGCAGTACAAGCAGACGACGATTTAGTAGAATACGGTTACCGACGCGTTATTATTACCATTACAGCAGTACTTTGTGCCTTGCTGGAAATTGTAGATACGACGATTGTAAACGTAGCTCTAACAGACATGCGCGGAAGTCTTGGTGCTACCTTGACCGATGTGGCATGGGTTATTACAGCATACGCAATTGCGAATGTTATTGTAATCCCGATGACGAGCTGGTTATCACAGCAATTTGGAAGACGTAATTATTTTGTGGCTTCTATCATAATATTTACGGTCTGTTCTTTTTTATGTGGTAATGCAACCAATATTTGGGAACTTGTAGCCTTCCGATTCGTACAAGGTATGGGTGGTGGAGCGTTACTTGTAACAGCCCAAACGATTATTACCGAAAGTTATCCCGTGGCAAAACGTGGTATGGCGCAGGCTATTTACGGAATGGGTGTAATTGTAGGTCCAACTTTAGGTCCGCCTTTGGGAGGATATTTAGTAGATAATTATTCTTGGCCTTATATCTTTTATATCAATATTCCATTAGGGATTATCGCTACTATTTTGGCTTTAACTTTTGTGAGAAGTCCAAAATATGGTGAAAAACTAAAAGCAAATCAGGTTGACTGGTGGGGAGTTGTTTTGTTGAGCGCCTTTATTGGATCTTTACAATTCGTACTAGAACACGGACAGCAAGATGACTGGTTTAACGATTCTCTTATTGTAACTTTAAGTGTGGTAACGGTTTTAGGATTGGTTCTTTTTATTTGGAGAGAGCTCACCTACAAACATCCAATTGTAAACTTGAGTGTTTTAAAAGATGGAAACTTAAGAATTGGAACCGTAATGTGTTTCATCCTTGGTTTCGGTTTATATGGTTCTACCTTGATTATCCCAATTTATACGCAGTCGATTTTAGGATGGACAGCAACTGATGCAGGATTGTTATTGATTCCAGGATCTATAACAACAGCTATCATGATGCCATTTGTTGGAAATATGATTCAGAAAGGTGTACCACAAGGGTATATGGTTGGAGTAGGATTTTTAGTTTTCTTCTTCTTTACCTTTATGATGTACAGCCGTATGACGCCGGATACTGGTGTTGAACATATGTACTGGCCTTTAATTTTAAGAGGAATTGGTTTAGGATTGCTTTTCGTTCCTATTACAACCCTTTCGCTTTCGACTTTAAAAGGAAAACAAATTGGTGAAGGAGCAGCATTTACCGGAATGATGCGTCAGTTAGGCGGATCTTTTGGTATTGCAATTATTACCACTTTTATTACACGTTTCAGTCAGTCGCATAGAGTCGATCTAATTAATAATTTAGATCCAGCCAAATTTGATGTACAACAGCGAATTGCAGGAATGCAGCACGCTTTTATGGCAAAAGGATACAGCGCAGATGTTGCTTTAAAGAAAGCGTATCAGGCTATCGAATATTCTGTCATGAAACAAAGTACTGTAATGGCGTACATGGATATCTTCATGTATCTTGGAATCATGTTTTTATGTTGCATACCGATTATTCTCTTTATTAAAAAAGGGAAGAACAAAATTAGTGCAGCCGACGCAATGCATTAATAATAATAATTTTATAATACGCAGAAACGCCGAATTCGTTATTTAGAATTCGGCGTTTATTTTTTATTTTTATTTAACCGCAAAGTTCGCAAAGATTTTATTCCTAGGATGTGATAAAATGCAAAGTTCGCAAAGCTTTGTCATAAAAACTTTGCGAACTTTGCGTTTGTCTTAGCGCTCTTCGCGGTTAAAACCTAAGAATCTTAGCGTCTTAGTAACTCAGAACCTTTAAAAAAACCTCTGAACCTTTGCCACTTTGAACCTTTGTCCCTTAAAAAAACCTATCTCGTAAAAACCAAATGATTCCCTTTTGAAAGATTCGCATCAAAATGATATCCTTCATAATTAAACCCTTTTAAGTCATCGATAGTTTCGGCATTGGTATCAATAATATAACGAACCATCATGCCTCTTGCCTTCTTAGCAAAAAAGCTGATTATTTTTAACTTTCCGTCTTTGTAATCTTTAAAATCCGGAGTAATTACAGGTACTTTTAAAGCTTTTACATCAACAGCCGAAAAATATTCAGTACTGGCTAAATTGACAAACAACTCTCCTTTTGTCAATTCTTTATTTAAAGCTTTTGTAACAACAGGTTTCCAGAATTCATGGAGGTTTTTATATTCTCCAACCGGCAATTTAGTTCCCATTTCTAAACGATATGCCTGCATTAAATCAAGCGGTTTTAAAACGCCGTAAAGTCCTGATAGGATTCTAAGTTTATCCTGAAGAACATCTAACTTTTCTAACGGAATTGAATACGCATCTAAACCGGTGTACACATCACCATCAAAAGTATAAACTGCCGGACGGGCATTTTCTGCCGTAAACGGAGTTTTCCAGTCTTGATTACGTTTCCAGTTTAGATCGGCAAGTTTATCTGAAATCGACATTAATTCAGATAAATCAGAAGGTTTTTTCTCTTTTAATATTTTATGAACCTGACGGGCTTCTTTTAAAAATGAAGGTTCAGTATGTTTTGCAGTTGGTAATTCTTTTTCGAAATTCAATGATTTCGCCGGCGATATAACAATTTTCATCTCTACGTTTTTCTATGATTCAAAAATACAAATTGAATTTTTAAAAATTATCGTTTGTAATTGATTTGTTTTATAGCTCTATTTTTTTAGCCACGACCCGAGCGATAGCGAACAGGCGAAGCAATTACACGAATTTCCACGAATTATTTTTTATTGAGATTGCGAAAATTTTTTTGCCACAGATTACAGGATTTAAAGGATTAAAAAAATCTGTGCAAATCTTTTAATCTGTGGCTAAAAAAAAATAATTCGTGGAAATTCGTGCAATTCGCGGCAACTCTTTCTCAATTCCTAAAAATCGACGCTGCAAAATGTGAAATTGTTCAAAAAAGTGAGCAATACATTATAATAGGCATTTTCTATGTTGTAAATTTGCATGCATTTCATTTACTAGAAATTTGAAATCGACTTTTATTCAAAAATAGCTGAATTCGTGACTATACAAACAAATTATAAAACTGCTTTACAAAACAAAATCTTCGATATTATTTCGAAAGCTTCTCAGGAATTAAATGTAGACTCTTATGTCATAGGAGGTTTCGTTCGTGATTTGATTTTAGACCGAGGTTCTAAAAAAGATATCGACGTTGTGGCAGTTGGAAGCGGTATCGAATTAGCGCTTAAAGTTTCTGATTTACTTCCGAATAAACCTAAAGTTCAGGTTTTTAAAACTTACGGAACGGCAATGCTTCGTTTTGAAGATACCGATATTGAATTTGTTGGCGCCCGAAAAGAATCTTATAATTTCGACAGCCGAAATCCGATTGTAGAGAATGGAACGCTTGAAGATGATCAAAATCGTCGTGATTTTACGATCAATGCTTTGGCTTTGTCTTTAAACGAAAAGAATTTTGGTGAACTTCTGGACCCTTTTAATGGTTCATTTGATTTAGTACTTGGAATAATCAAAACACCTTTAGATCCGGATATTACCTATTCTGATGATCCGTTGCGCATGCTTCGTGCCATTCGTTTTGCAACACAGCTGAATTTTAATATCGAAAGAAATTCATTAGAAGCGATTACCAAAAATGCAGATCGCATCAAAATTATATCAGGCGAAAGAATTGTAGACGAATTAAACAAAATTCTTTCTACGCCAAAACCGTCAACGGGATTTTTACTTTTGTACCAAACCGGACTTTTAGATTTAATCTTACCTGAATTAACAGCGTTGAATCAGGTTGAAGAAATTGAAGGTCATACGCATAAAAACAACTTTTATCATACGCTGGAAGTTGTCGATAATATTTGCCCAAATACAGACGATGTCTGGTTGCGCTGGGCCGCTTTATTGCATGATATTGGAAAAGCGCCAACAAAACGTTTCAGTAAAAAACAAGGCTGGACTTTTCACGGACATGAATTCTTGGGTGGAAAAATGGCTAAAAAGATATTCGAACGTTTACACATGCCATTAAATCACAAAATGAAATTTGTGCAAAAAATGGTTATTATGAGTTCTCGCCCAATTGTTTTGGCTCAGGATATTGTAACCGACAGCGCGGTTCGTCGTTTGGTTTTTGATGCCGGTGAAGACGTAGAAGATTTAATGACGTTGTGCGAAGCCGATATTACAACCAAAAATCCGTCGAAATTCAAGAAATATCATAAGAATTTTGAAATTGTCCGCAAGAAAATTGTTGAAGTTGAAGAACGCGATCATGTACGTAATTTTCAACCGCCAATTTCTGGTGAAGAAATTATGGAAATGTTCGACTTAAAACCTTCACGCGAAATTGGAGTTTTAAAAGAAGCGGTAAAAGAAGCTATTTTAGAAGGTGATATTCCAAATGAATATCAGGCTGCTTATGATTTTGTGATTAAAAGAGCAGCAAAGTTAAATCTAACGCTTAAAAAATAATGGACGAATTAGGTGCTGTTTTTTCTATCATTTTAATAATAATAGTTTTAGTAACTAATATTATTTTTATTAGAAAAATCAACAGAACTAATAATAGTCACTATAAATATAAAATCTTCTTTTTCTTAATCAGTATTGTTTCCATAGCTGCTATAATGATTATAGGCGCACTATTTCAAAATGTAGTTTTAATTGATTATTTCAAAATAACGATGGATATTGAGAGCTATCAGTATAGAATAACTGTTATGACAGTAATCATACTTCTTAATATTATAGCAAACTTTACTTTGTTAAAACTTTATGTAAAAAGAAGAGAAATAAAAAGCAAAAACAAAATTAACGAGATTGAATTAATTGGAAAAGAATGAAAAAAGAGAATAAATCAGTAATCATTTGGTTACTATCAGGTTGTGTTTTATTATTTTTAATGGTTGTCGTAGGAGGCATCACACGTTTAACTAATTCGGGTTTATCAATGACGGACTGGCATTTGGTAACCGACACCTTTCCGCCTTTAACAGATGCAAAATGGCAGGCCGCATTTGATGAGTATAAAAAATTTCCTGAGTACCAAAAAATCAACATTCACAACGATTTTCAACTTTCAGATTATAAATTTATTTATTTCTGGGAATGGTTTCACCGCTTTATCGGACGTATCATTGGTTTAGTTTTCTTTGTTCCATTTGTTTACTTTTTAATGAAAAAGAAACTGGATACAGATACTATAAAAAAATGCATCGTGCTTTTGGCAATGGGGGCTTTTCAGGGCTTCTTGGGCTGGTTTATGGTGAGAAGCGGTTTAATTGATAACCCGGATGTTAGCCACTTCAGACTTTCGTTGCACTTAACTTTTGCTTTTATAACTTTTGCTTATACGCTTTGGGTTGCATTAGATTTGATTTACCCGGAAAGAAACATCAATAAGATATTACCGCTTCGTAAAATCGCAAGATATGCTTTGGTTGCTTTGTTAATTCAAATTATCTACGGTGGATTTGTAGCGGGATTAAATGCTGGATTAATTCACAATCATTGGCCTTTAATGAGCGATGGCGAATTTATTCACGAATCGGTTTTTATTGAGCAGTCTAGTTTAGTAAAAAATTTAATCGAAGGTAAAAGCGGCGTTCAGTTCGTACACAGAACTTTTGCTTATGTTGTTGTAGCCATTATTCTTTTCCTTTATTTTAAAAGCAAAAAATATTCACTTACAAGAACGCAGGCAAACGGAATTAATACTTTAGTCCTTTTTGTTTTTATACAATTCTTATTGGGTGTTTTTACCTTATTATACAGCGTTCCATTGGCTTTAGGATTAATTCACCAGATTATGGCGTTTTTCCTTTTGAGCGCCATGACGTATACGTTACATAGATTAAGTAAATAATCGATTTTAGAACAATAAAAAAAAGAGCTGAAAAATTTCAGCTCTTTTTTTTATATCTATATTACCCCAGCCAGGTTTTAAAATCCTGAACTTTTTCACGGCTTACAATAACCTCATCTTCTTTGTAGGTTGGTAAAATTACTTTTAAACGTGAATTGGTATAAACCTGAATTTCTTTAATTGCCTGAAGCGGTACAATAAATTTTCTGCTTACGCGAAAGAAATCCTTTTTGTCTAATTCTTGTTCCAGAATTTCTAAAGTCGAATCGATTAAATAGTTTCGATTGTCGTAGGTATGAATATAAGTTCCTTTGTTTTCGCTAAAAAAACATTCGATTTCTTCGGTTGTAATTACTTTTAAATGCTGCCCAATTTTAACTGTAAATCGTTTTTTATAAACTTTCTCAAAAGGATTTGACAACATTTGTCGGATCTGCTCAAAGTCAAGCTGCAGGTTTTGAGTTTCTGAATTTGGTTTTGGCAGACGTGTTTTAAATTTAGTAACAGCCACTTCCAGATCGTCTTCGTCAATTGGCTTGAGGAGATAATCGATACTGTTTAATTTAAATGCTTTTAAAGCATATTCATCGTAGGCTGTTGTAAAAATAATGGCGCTTTTGATATCTATTTTTTCAAAAATTTCAAACGATAAACCATCGGACAATTGAATATCCAGAAAAATCAAATCAGGATGATCGTTATTGCTGAACCAATGAACCGATTCTTCTACCGAATGTAACATTGTTTTTACGGCAATATCTAACTTTTCAAGCTTTCGCTGCAACAATCGGGCAGCTGGTTTTTCGTCTTCTATAATTAATGTGGTCATTGACTAATGTGCAAAATTTGAAAAAAATATAGTTTAAAATTACTCCCATTTATTCTTATTCTGAGCTTCTTTCTCCATATATTTTTTAATTTTTTTATCCTCCCATTCTTTGTTGAAAAAAATGTCTGGTCCAAAAACTGAAAATGCATGAATGGCTAAGGCAATACCCCAATAAAAAGCTGTAGAATAAACTTCCCATTCTCTAAAATTTCTAATTTCAAAATGATTGCCTATAAAACCTCTGCTATTTAAACTAGAAATAATGATAATTGCATTTACGATAAAATATACCTTCAAATGCGTATAAAAGCCTTTTATCCTTTTTACTTTTCTGTATGCTATATTGTAACTTTCATCTGTACTAAATTCATGTCTATAATCTTCGTACATACGTCTTCTAAATCGTCCCATTTTTATTGAATTAAATTATTGCCATTTGTTTTTGTTCAGTTTTTCTTTTTCCATCAGTTCTTTGATTTTTCTTTCTTCCCATTCTTTACCTAAAACCGGAAATATTTCAAAAACCTTTAATCCGTGAAAAAGAACTCCAACTCCCCACCACAATAATGGCCAGAAAAACCATAAATATTCTGGTGATGTCCATAAATTAATGATAATCAAAATAATATTTACGCCAATAAAAGCGGTAAGATTACCATAAAAACCTTTTATATTTTCTACTTTCTTTTTTGCAAGATAGTATCTGTCTTCTTCATTATATTTTACTTCCATGACTATACCCATTTTTGTTTTTTTTGTCTTTTCTCTAAGATGCTTTTCAGTTTGCGTTCTTCCCATTCATTTCCTAAAATTTTAAAAGAAACAAATAAATCTATTGCAGAACATACAAATACTGAACTCCAAATTAACATTACCACCTCGTTTAAACAGTTTAGCGGGAAAAAGTGCAACGGAGCTCCGTAATATTCTTTTAATACAAAAACCACTAATGCTGCTCCAAATAATAAAGAATGCATATAAAAGGATCTGAGTCTCATTACTTTTTTTCTAAAGATTTGCTGAAACTCAAATTTTTCCCGTTCATTGTTACAATTCGTTTCCATGGTTACTCCCATTTTTGAGTTTTATTTTTCTTTTCTAAGAGGCTTCTCAACTTTCGTTCTTCCCAATCTCTTCCCAAAAATTTAAACGAAACCACCATATCTATTATGCAGCTAATGTAAACTGCGGTCCAAAGAATCATTACCACTTTGTTTAAAAACTGAAAGGGAAAGATATGCAAAGGCAAATCTGTGTATTCTTTTAAAAGATAAAGAGTTAAAGCAATGATGTAAAAAAATGTATATTTATAAAATGATTTCAGTTTTGCTACTTTTTTACTTGCTAATTGCTGTAATACATTCTCTTCCTTATTATTAGTAGAATTGTTTTCCATGATTATTTCCAGTTTTTTTGTTGGTTTTCTCTTTCTAAAATCTCTCTGATTTTTCGTTCCTCCCAATCAGAGCTGTAACCGAATACTTTAAAAGCATGCATTACAACTCCAAATCCCCAGCCTAGAGCCGAGAACCAAAACCATTGAAATCCAGGAGAGTACGTTAAATTTACAAAAATTAAGCACGGAATCACACAACAATATGAAATTACGTTGGCGTAAAATCCTTTCAATTCCTCTACTCTCTTTTTTGCTCTGAAATAAGCTTTCGTTTCATCGCTATAATCTGCACTTGTTTCCATAACTGTAATTTGTTTGGTTAAAATTGGAATCTTAACCGTGAAATTTTTTTCGTCTTGTTCCACTCTAACTTTCCTGTTGGTTACAATTTCGTAGCGGTTTACAATATTTTGCAGCCCTACTCCTTGTCTGTCCTGCAGTACTTCTTTCTTTTGAAAATCATTTTGAATGGCTAAATAATCTCCATCAATAAAAATCCTGATGTGCAGCGGTTTTTGTTCGCTTACGACATTATGCTTTACTGTATTTTCAAGCAGAAGCTGTAACGATAACGGAACCACTTTTGCGTCTGGATTTATGTCTGCTGCGGGCAATTCATAAAACAAACTATTCTCAAAACGCATTTTCAGTAAATTCATGTACGTTTTGGCAAACGATAATTCATCTTCTACCGAAACCAATTCTTTGTCTTTTTGTTCTAAAACATATCGGTAAATTTTAGATAATGAAGTCGTAAAACGCTGTGCATTATCCGGATTTTCTTCAATTAAAGAACTAAGAACGTTTAAGCTGTTAAAAAGAAAATGCGGGTCGATCTGGTTTTTTAAACTCTCGAATTTAGCGCTTGCCGTTCCCGCAATAATCTTTTGCTGCGTAATTTCAAATTTTGATGCCTGTTTCCACTTTACCATAAAGCTTCGCGCCTGCATAAAAGTCGAAACCGCTAAAGCCAGCACGATATAAAACATATGTGTCCAAATCATTCGTTCGCTGAAAAACTTCTCCAGAGACACATTTTGCAGAATAACATAGATGTAATAATTTATTCCTAAAACTACCGGAACTGTATACAAAACCGTAACTAAAATTCCGTAATACACCCTTAGGTTTGTCTGCTCTAACCAATCCCATTTTCTGTCTAACAGCACATTAATATATCCGTTGCCAAAACCTACCAGGAAAGAATAAAGACAGCTGATAAAAAAAGTAATAAGAACGTTTTGAATATTTAAGTCACTGCCTAAAAAAGCGGAGAATATTACGGTAAAGATCATAGAAATCTTAAACGAAACTATGGTTCCGCTTTTTAAATCTGCATATACATTTCTATTGTCTTTCATTATAATAATCCAGCTTTATATTAGTTTTTATTTTTTACAGCTTTTTTGAGTTTCTAAAGCTCTTTCTAATCCCCATTTTGGAGAAAAAGGTGTTTCTGGTTTAAAAGTAGCAAAAAGTTCGACAGCTTTATCAACTTGTGCACAAAGTGGTTTTGTATCAACGCCTGTCCATTTTGCACCGCCTAACTGGTAATCAGCTTCACCAAAAACAATTCTTGGGTTGTTTGGGTCAATCGCTTTTCCTTTTGCGTAAGCTTCCATTACTTTAGCCGAATATTTCATTCCGTTTGTCATCGGATCTGCCACCACATAAGCTGTATAAATTAAAGCCTGCATAGCATAAAGTTCGGCATTGTTTTGATCTTTTATAAATTCAACGTCTAATGCGTCTTGTGCTTTTGTCAATAACAAATCGATTTTTGTTTTGTCTTTTTCAGTAAAAGCCGATGTAGTGTTGATTAAGGCTACATAATAATTTGGCAGGTAACTGTTTTTTTCTGCCGATCCGATTCTTTCGAATAAAGCCGAAGCCTCAGTATTTTTACCTTCTTTCCAAAGTCCGAAAGCTTTTGTCATTCCTTGCTCAAATTGTGTTTGCGCTGAGCTTATTACTACTACAAATAATGCGATTAAAGTGATGATTTTTTTCATTTTACAGGTTATTTAAATGGTTGTTTAATTTGTGGTTACTATATATTATAATGTAATTTCAATTTTAGAATCTTTATCAATAACAAATTTAGCATCTTTATAAGAAGGAGGCCCCATAAATCCTTTTGCATTGTTTGAAGCGGCATAATCTTCAGAAGGAATTCCCATTGCATTTCTATCCAGTTTTCCGTTACTGTTTTCATCGTGATACGTTGAAATTGCATACTCTCCCGCCGGAAGATTGTCAAATGTTACTACTGCCTTATTGTTTTTAATTTCCGAAGAAAGGCTCTTGTAAGTCGTTTTAAGAAATGTCCCATCGGAGTTGTACAATCCTACTTTAACAATTCCTGTATCGTTTTTTATACCTGAAACAGCAACAGTTAGTTTTACATTTTGAGCAGACATTAAGCTGCAGATAAATAATGTGATTAAGGTAATAATTTTGGTCATGGTTTCTTTTTTTTAAAGGTTCTGAGGTTCTTAGTTGCTAAGACGCTAAGTTTTTTTGTTGATGATTAAAACTCTTTTTTTAAGGTTCTGAGATTCTGAGCTGCTAAGGGACAAAGGTTTGATTTTCTCATTATTGATATTCTAAAAACTTTGAATCTTTGTCACTTTGTTTCTTTGTACCTTTTAATTTATACTTCAAAAGTATGTCTGATTTTATTGTTTTAAAATTAAATAATACTGAGTTGTCGATTTTTGATGATGAATTGTTTCTTTTTAAGGTGCAAAGTTTCAGAGGTGCAAAGGGACAAAGGTTTTTCTTTTAGTATTACAGAAGCAAAGGTTCAGAGCGACAAAGGTTTTTATTCTAAAAAACTTAAAAATTTATCATTTTAAAAGACCTTTGAACCTTTGTCCCTTTGCTCCTCTGAACCTTAAATTACAAGTTTTTCAACTGATTCTCATTTTTATTATCGCTGATGGTCCAGAAGAAACCTACGAAGAAAAAACGATCGGCTGTTGGTGTAATGGCTTGTCTGTTATAAACTCCGTTTGGATCTGGTAATTTTGCGTAATCGTACCCAAAGATATTCTGAGTTCCTAAAATGTTTGAAACCGAGAAATAAAGGATTTTTTGTGTCGTTAATAAATACGCCCAGTTAAAACTCAAACTATTGTACGATTTTGTTTTTCCATTCATGAATTGCGTTTGATTTGGATCATTGTACGGACGTCCTGAACTATAACTGTTTGTAAAACCAATTTGCGATTTCCAGTCGGTTATGAAATATTTTGTTACTACAGACAACGTATGGTTTGCAATAAAACTTGGAGTTGCCATTGTTGGATAATTTTTATATTGTCTTTCTGAATCGATATAAGAATATGAAATCCAATATTCTAAGTTTTTATACAAGTTGCTGTCTCTCCAATACAATTCTAATCCTTTTGCGTAACCTGAACCGTTATTATTGAAAACCGAATTGTACTGAATATCTCTTGTATCATACTGAACCAAATTTCTGTAGTCTTTATAATAAAGGTCTGCTCTAAAAATTTGTCCCGGTTTTGTAAACTGATAATTTAAAATATAGTGCCTTGCTTTTTCGCTTTCAAACTGATGGTATTTTGAATATTTAATATAATCTACAACTGGGGTTTGAGAGAAATCTCCGTAAGCAAAAGAGAGCTGGCTGGTTTTTGAAAATTTGTAAGCCAATGAAGCTCTTGGTGCCACATTATTTTCATTTAACAAACTGTTATTCGAATATCTCAAACCTACTTTCATCGCTAATCTTTTAGAAAACAGGATATCTCCTTCTGCGTAAGCGGCAAAAATATTAGAATCGTAACTGTTTGTAAGATCAAGAGAAATGTTATCATTAAAATTTTCATTGTATTTGGTAATGAAATAATCCGTTCCAAAAGACAATTTAAAATAGTTCGAAACTTTTTTTGCCAATTTCAATTTCAACTGTGCAGCGTTTTCGTCGGCAACAATATCGTTGATATCGTATTTTGTTTTGTTTTTGCTGTAACCATAACTAATTCCGGTTGTTAACTGCCATCCTGTTCCAAAACTTCCTTTATAAGACGAGTTCAAATAAAAGTTATTATTGTTTAAATCCGTTCTGATAGGATTTTCGAAATTGATGTTTTTCTGATTCAAATCGAATCGTTCCGAATCAAAAGCAGCATATAATTTAAAGATTCCGTTTGTAAAATTATATCGGTAAACGGTTTCTCCGCCAAGAGACTGATACGGATTATTCCAATCTACATTTTGAGGGATCACAGCCTGATAAGGTGCTAAGTTAATATAAGCCATGTTTACACTTAACGAACTTTTTTTCCATTTTTGCGTATTTCCTAAACTCAAACCAACCGTCATAAAACCTATATCTGTTTTCTCATGATCTGCTTCATCCTGTGTATTTAAAAGTAAAACACTTGATAAAGCTTCACCATATTCGGCTGAATATCCTCCGGTAGAAAAAGAAATTCCGCTGAATAAGAAAGGAGAAAAACGGCTTCGGGTTGGTAGATTATTGGTTGTTGCACCATAAGGCTGTGCCACGCGAATTCCGTCTACAAAAGTTTGTGTCTCGCTGGCTTCACCTCCACGAACAAACAAACGTCCGTCTTCGCCCACAGATTGTGTTCCGGGTAAAGTCTGCAAAGCCGCAATAATATTTCCTGCTGATCCTGCTGTCGTAACGATATCTAAAGGTTTTAAAACCGAAACTCTTGCTTTATCGCCAGATTCTAATGTTCCGGCTGTAATAACCACGGCATCAAGAGTATTTACGTTTTCTCTTAATTTTACTGTTTGGTCTTTATAATTTGTAACGTCGATTTCTTTTTTAAATGTTTCAAAAAGTAAAAAGCTCACTACCAAAAATTGATTTCCTGTTGCAGATGTTTCAAAAGAAAACTCTCCCGTTGCAGAACTTGTTGCTCCGTCGTAAGTACCGTCTAAATAAACATTAGCGCGGGCAACTGGTTTTCCTTTTTGGTCTACAACTTTTCCCGAAATAATATTTTGGGCAAAAGTAAAAGTACTTAGTAATAATAAAATAAAAGTAATTTTGGTTTTCATGGTATTTGTTGGTTTTTGATGGAGCAAATATATTTTAACATTTCGTGTTAAAAAATATATAATAACCCAATTGTAGAATTTTAAGGATGAGTTGTAAAATTCTAATTTGTATCTTAGCTACAGTGTTTTTAAAAACTATTAACTATGTCAGAAAGTAAAAGAGTTTCGAATTTGTATCAATCCATTTATAATGGAAATCCGTGGCTTGAGGTTACCTTAGCAGATACTTTAAAAGATGTTACGGCTGCTCAGGCTTATAAAAAAATCAATCCTAATTTAAACACGATTTGGGAAATTGTCAATCATCTCATACAGTGGAGAAGAAACATATTAAAACGTGTTCAGGGAGAAATAATCACAACTCCTGATCATAATTATTTTGTACCCATTTTAGATTCATCTGAACCTGCCTGGGAACAATCTCTGCAAAGTTTGGCAAAATCTCAGGAATTATGGAATGCCTGTTTAAATGATTTTAATGATGCTGATTTCGAGAAAATAGATCAAAATAATAATCATAATTTTTATGAAGATATTCACGGAATCATTCAGCATGATGTGTATCATTTAGGACAGATTGTTATTTTGAAAAAACTTCTTTAAAAATAGTGTCATGAAAAAATCCTTCTTTTTACTCGTTTTTTTATTGATGAATGCCATTGGATTTTCCCAGGAAACCGAAGTCAAATTTGATGAAAGTCTTGCAAAATCCCTAAATGCTGATGAATATGGAATGAAGAAATATGTTTTCTGTCTTTTAAAATCCGGTACTAATACAACGGCTTCTAAAGAAGAAACCCAAAAACTTTTTGAAGGACACATGGCAAACATTAACAAACTGGCAAAAGAAGGAAAGCTAGTTGTCGCCGGACCTTTTATGAAAAACGACCGCAATTATCGAGGTATTTATATTTTTAATGTAGAAACTGTAGACGAAGCAAAAGCTCTTGTTTCAACAGATCCTGCCATAAAAGCCAATTTACTCGAAGCCGAATTAACGCCTTGGTACTGCACTGCAGCTTTGCAGGAAACCGTAAAAATACATGAAAAGATTACCAAGAAGAAAATGTAATACCTTATATGAAAACAGAAAAAGAAAAGATGATCAGTGGTGAATATTATATTGCCGGAGATCCCGTTTTGGTAAAAGACCGCCGCAAAGCAAAAAACTTACTGCATAGATTAAATGTAACCGAATACCGCTTAACCAAAAAAGCAAAAGAGATTTTAAAAGAACTGATTCCAAATACAGGACCGGGATTTTATATCGAACCACCTTTTCACTGTGATTATGGTTATAATATTACTTGTGGCGAAAATGTATATTTTAATGTGAATTGTGTTGTTTTGGACTGTGCTCCAGTAAATATTGGCTCTAATGTATTTATTGCACCAAATGTTCAAATTTATACGGCTTCGCATCCGCTTGATGCTGAATTAAGAAAATCTCTCGAAAATGCTTATCCGGTTACAATTGGAGACGATTGCTGGATTGGCGGTAATTCTGTTATTTGTCCAGGCGTAACAATTGGAAAAGGCTGTGTTATTGGCGCCGGATCTGTTGTTACAAAAAATATTCCTGATAATTCGCTGGCTGTTGGTAATCCGGCAAAAGTAATTCGAAAACTGAATCAAGAACCTGAATCTAAATCATAATGCTTACCTTAAATAAAGTTCACCATATTGCCATTTTATGCTCTGATTATCAAAAATCGAAAACTTTTTATACTGAAATTCTGGGTTTAACGATTATTAGAGAGATTTACAGAGAAGAACGCCAGTCGTACAAATTAGATTTGGCTTTAAACGGAAGTTATGTAATTGAACTATTTTCATTTCCAGATCCACCAAAAAGACTTTCAAGACCAGAGGCAGTTGGATTGCGTCATTTGGCTTTTGAAGTAATTAATTTAAATGAAACCGTTGCCTTTTTAACTTCTAAAAACATAGAATCAGAACCTATCAGAATTGACGAAACAACCCATAAACGTTTCACTTTTATAGCAGATCCTGATTTATTACCAATAGAGTTTTATGAGAGATAGGGATTTCTAAGGTGCAAAGAGGCAGAGGTGCAGAGGGACAAAGGTTTTCTTTAAAATTAATGATTAAACGTGCTGTTTGTTATTTCGACGAAGGAGACTCAAGCGATAGCGAACAGGCGAAGCAAATCTCCACGAGTAGCTCCACAATCAAAATCACCAATCTTTGTAGAGTTTCTTGCGAAGATTTCTCCTGCGTCGAAATGACATAAAATGAGAGAAAACTTTGTGCCTTAGCGCCTTTGTGGCAAAATACGTATCGAAAGAATTTTCCTGTTTTTATGAGTTTTAACACATTATATTGCATATTTTCTATAAAAAACCGAATTTGATTCTTAATTTTGTAATCCGCATAAAAAAAACTGCGATCACTTCTGATGAACAAAACGGCGCAAATCAAAAAAAATCATCAATTTATCAAGTTCCGAAAATTAGTTATTGTTTCTGTTTTAATTGGCTTCCTTTCGGCCTTTTTAGGAATTTCACTCAAAAAAATTACCGAGTATTACGAAGAAATCTTCTTTCATGAAGTTTCGGTAAATCCATTATTGTACATTCTCTTTCCTGCTTTTGGATTGTCTGTCATTTATTTTCTAAGACATTATCTTTTTAAGAAAAAAGAAAACAAAGGAATCAAAGAGGTTTTTGAAAGCACAAAATCGACTTCAAAAAATCTTCCTTCTTATAAAATTGCATCACACTTTATAAACGGACTAATTACAGTTGCTTTTGGAGGTTCGACCGGAATCGAAGTTTCTACCGTTGTTGCCACAGCCACTATTGGATCTGTTGCCCACGAAAAAGAAAATATCTTCCGTCAATACAAAACAGAATTAATCTGTGCAGGAGTTGCGGCCGGAGTTACAGCACTTTTCAGCAGTCCGATAGCGGGAATTTTATTCGCTCTGGAAGTTATTTCGCGAAAAGTTACACGTGCTTTTGTTATCTCTAATATTATTGCCGTTTCAATTGCCTTTGGTTTACTTTCTATTTTAAAAGAAGAACCGTTGTTTGCGGTTTCTATTACAACCTGGCATTTAAAAGCCATTCCGTATTTTATTCTTTTAGGAATTTTAGCTGGAATGAACTCAGTTTACTTAACAAAATGTGTATTGTTTTTCAAATCTCAATTCGGAAAAATAGATACTCATTATTATAAAATCATTATAGGATCTGTAGTCTTGAGTGTTTCATTATTTATTTTCCCTCAATTATACGGCGAAGGTTATCATGCAATAAAAGGCATTTTCGGAAACGGAACAGAAATTCCTTTAACTATTACATTAGCCATAACATTTATTGGCGTTTTAATTCTAAAACCAATTGTAACGTCGATAACATTAGCTTCTGGGGGCGACGGAGGTGTTTTTGCACCAAGTCTTTTTATTGGAGCTTTCTTAGGATTGTTATTGGCTTCGATTTTAAATACGTTTTTTCACGTTCACGTAATTCCGGTTAACTTTATGATTATCGGAATGGCAGCCGTTTTGAGTGCCAGTATTCACGCTCCGTTTACAGCAATATTCTTAGTGTGCGGACTAACAAACGATTACACCTTATTCCTGCCGATTCTTGTTGTTTGTCTGATTTCAAAATATACCGCAAAAACAATATATCCTTATACCGTATATAGTTATTCCCCAAGCTTAACTAAATAATATATGAACAATCAATTCAGTATTAATCTTTAACTCTTTTCAAGCAAAAAATACCACATTATGCCCACTCCTAAAATAAAAAGAAGCTACCGCAAAACACGATATATTCTTTATAAAGAAACTTTAATTGACTCTAAAGAACATTTTTGGTCTTTTGTAGGTTCCTTTATTGGAATTGGAATTCTGGCTTATGTACAGTCGATTCACTTTTCAGGAAATGATGCCGTTTATTTAATTGGTTCTTTTGGAGCTTCGAGTGTATTGGTTTATGGAATTATCCAAAGTCCGTTCTCGCAGCCACGAAATTTAGTCGGCGGACATGTGATATCAGCTTTTATAGGAGTAACAGTTCATAAACTGGTTCCGGACATTATGTATATAGCGGCTCCTTTGGCCGTTTCGCTTGCCATAATTTCTATGCAGATTACAAAAACCCTTCACCCTCCCGGAGGTGCCACTGCTTTAATTGCGGTTATTGGTACCGAAAAAGTAAAAGCCCTTGGATATATGTATGTGATTTCACCGGTTTTAGTAGGTACTTTAATTTTACTTTTAACTGCGCTCATTTTTAACAATATGACTTCAACCAGAAGTTATCCAAGTCACAGTACTTATCATAAACAATATCATAAAATTAGAAAGAGATTGACTGGGAAGTAGTTGTTTTTTTTGTCATTGCGAGGAACGAAGCAATCTCATTTGCTGAACCATTTTGCGTTTCTATGTAGTGTGGCTGCTTCGTTCCTCGCAATGACAAACTAGCGTCTATATCTCTTTTTAAAATCTTTTCAACAAATCGTATTTCACAATTCGTATTTCGTTTTTTATATTTTACCTTTGACCTCTCAATAAAAACAAAGATTATGGTTTATAAATTTAGAGTAATTCTAGACGCCGAAGAAGATATTTTTAGAGACATTGCTATTCTTGAAGAGGATACTCTAGAGGATTTACACAATGCGATCTTCAACGCTTTTGGTTTTGACGGATCAGAAGTTGCTTCATTTTATACTTGTGATGAAACCTGGAATCAGGAAGACGAAATTCCTCTTTTTGATACTGGCGATGTTCCGGGAGAGCAAAGAACCATGAACGATTATCCGTTATCTAGTATTTTAGATAAAGAAAATACGAAGATTATCTACGTTTATGATTTCATCAGCATGTGGACTTTCTTAGTTGAATTAGCTGCTATCGAAGATGAGGCCGTTGGAGCAACTTACCCAGAAACTTTATTCTCTCACGGAGAAATGCCAGACGAAGCATTAGAAAAAAACTTCGAAGCAGATGATATGCACAACGACATTTACGGAGAATTTGAAGACGACCTAGACGAAGACGATCTTGACATGTTCGAAGGCGACGACAGCTTCGAAGATTACGGATTTGAGGAGAATTGGAATTAATTTTTTTTTTTTGAGGTACATAGGTTCAAAGAGGCAAAGGTTCAGAGGTTTTTTCTTTAGAATCTTCGATTCTTCAATGTAAGAATATTTTTATTTTTGTATTTAATTTTTTTAATACAAAATATGAATACTTTTAAAGACCTTTTGATTTGGCAAAAGTCAATGAACTTAGTTACCGAAATTTATCAATTAACAAATTCATTTCCGAAAGAAGAAATTTATGGACTATCTTCACAAATCAGAAGAAGTTCAATATCAATACCCAGTAATATTGCAGAAGGATATGGAAGAGAAGGAAATAGTGATTATTTGAGATTTTTAAACATTTCAATGTCATCATTATTCGAAATGCAGACTCAGCTTGAAATTTCATTCAATTTAAAATATATAACCGAGTATCAATTCAATAAAATAAATGGAGAAAGCAGAGAAATCGAACGAATGTTAAGTGCTTTTATTAGAAAAATAAAAGACAGAAAATAACCTTTGTTCCTTTGAACCTTTGCAACTCTGAACCTAAATAAAAAATGATCAACCTTTTCAACACCCACATCGAGACGCTTGCGATACACCGCGTAGGAAACAAAAGCCGTAACGAAGCTATTTTTTTATCAGAACAGCCATTTAATCTAAATGATGAAATTGTGCCTTTGATAAAAGAATACTTTTTTAAACCTTTTAGAGAGAAAGAAGAAAACTACTATCAGTTTGCACACGAAGTGGACTTGGATTACAACGACATGTTTAAATATGCAACTGAAATTTTTGCTAATCCTGCCAACATTCAGGAGGTTTCTAAAAAAATTACAAAGCATTTATATGAGCAGTCAAATCATCCGCATATTAAAAACGGAGAGGTTTATGTAACGTATTTAACCAACTTAAGCATTGATAATAATGTAGTGGATGCGATTGGAATTTTTAAAAGCGAATTACAAGCCGACTTTTTACAGTTTGAAGAAAAAGACAGCAATCTTGAAATGATTTTACAGCAAGGTATCAACCTTAGTAAATTAGATAAAGGATGTTTGATTTTCAATTACAAAAAAGAAGAAGGATATAAAATCTTAACTGTAGACAGTAACCGTTACGACGCACGTTATTGGTTAGAGCACTTTTTATCTGTAGATGCTTTTGAAGATGAAAATTTCATCACTAAAAAATATTTAAAATTCTGTCAAAACTTCGCAAAAGACGTTGTTTTGCCAGCAGAAGACAAGAAAGAGGAAGTAATGTTTATGAACAGATCTGTGAATTATTTCGCTAAAAATGATCAGTTTGAAGAACAAAATTTCTTGAATGAAGTATAGACAATCCTGATTTAATTCCTGAATTTAAAAACTATAAAGTTGATAAAGGAGAAAAATACAGCATCGAAGATGTAACCTCATTCCCAATTGCTAACGCAGCAGTTTCTGACGCCAGAAAATCGATTAAAAACGTAATTAACCTGGATACTCATATTCAGATTAAAATGGATTTTATCAACCCTGAAAGTGCAGAAAAATTTGTTGAAAAAGGATGGGATGAAGAAAAACAAATGTATTACTACTTAGTTTACTTCAATAAAGAAGAAAAAAGCTAAGAGTCATTCATTTTCTATTACTTACTTACTAAACAAAAAATGGCAGTTACAAAATGTAGCTGCCATTTTTTATTGATATAATTTCTCCTTTTTATAAAATAGAAAATACTGCTTTTACAATATCATCATAAACTTGTTTGTCTCTCTCGCCTGTGCGGGCCAAAACCCGGATTCCAGAGTAGTTATTAAAAATAAATCGGGCTAAGACTCTTGCATCCTGTTGTTTAGAGATATGTCCTGCCTCCTGCCCTTTCTTTACCGCATTTGTAAAAACTTCTTCCATTGTCTGGCTGTTGTTTTTTACAATTTTAGCAATTTCTTCATCGTGCATAGCCAATTCTACAGAAGAATTAACCATAAAACAGCCTTTTGTAATTCTGTCTTCCAGACTTTCTATAACAGCTTGTTTAAAAAGATCATGCAATGTCTCTTTAACATTATCTGAATTTTCTAAAAGTTCTTTTACAGCATCCTGTGCTTGTTTTTGATAACGTTGCAAAGACTTTGAAAACAATTTCTGCTTATCGCCAAAAGTATCATACAAACTCGAACGGCTTAAACCCAAATGTGTTACCAGATCCTGTGCAGATGTTCCGTTGTAACCTTTGTGCCAAAAAATTTCTATTGCTTTATCTAAAGCCTGATCTTCATTAAATTCTTTCGTTCTAGCAATGACATCAAAATTAAATTTCTGTACAAAGATAATAATTAAACGGAACAATCGTTCCTGAATTAGTCAAAAAAATTATACAACAGCATTTACAGTAAGCCCGCCATCGACTACAATTTCAGTTCCTGTGATAAATGAAGAATCATCTGAAGCTAAAAAAGCAACCGTTTTTGCAATTTCTGAAGATTGGGCAAAACGTTTCAATAAGATTTTTTCGCCAAGTATAGTCCCAAAACCTTCTACTTCTTCTTTCTGCAAACCTAATTTTCCATAAAGCGGTGTTTCAACAGGGCCAGGAGAAACAGCATTTACTCTGATTTTTCTTGAAGCTAATTCTACAGCAAATACTTTATTAAAAGATAAAACTGCTGCTTTGCTTGCTGCATAAACACTAGAATTTGGCATTCCAACATGAGCGTTTATAGAAGTATTAAAAATAATAGAGGCACCGTCGTTTAAAACTGGCAGTAATTTTTGAACCGTAAAATAAACTCCTTTAGCATTTACGTTCATAATGCTGTCGTAATGATCTTCGGGAGCAGATTCAAGCGGAGAAAAAGAGGCAATTCCGGCGTTTAAAAATACGATATCAATTTTTCCGAATTTTGCTTTTACTTCTTCAACTAAATTATCAATTGATTTTAAATCAGATTGTTCAGCCACAATTCCAGTAACGTTTAATTCTGTTTCGGCTTTTGCCAATGCTTCTTTGTTTCTTCCAGTTACAATTACCTGTGCACCTCTTGATACTAATTCGGCAGCAGCTGCGTACCCAATTCCGCTATTTCCACCAGTTACAATAGCTGTTTTGTTTTCTAAATTTTTCATTTTATTTGTTATTTAAGTTATTGATTATTCAATTATTATGGTACAAAGATATAATAACGGAACGATCGTTCCGTTATTTATAATGTTAATATTTAGTTAAAATAATTATGACGCATAAAAAAGTCCGATTTATAAGGCCTTATATCTATCGAACTATAAACGAAAGAGATTATAAAATGCCGTTGATTCTTAATTTATGCTTAATTTTGTATCTCTAAAACAAAAAAACAGATGGATCGTCTTTTACCCAACGAAAGCCCTTTCGAAACGATAATCTCATTTCATAAACTAATTGAGTCTTTTGAGCAGATTGCTTTATCAGATGTTGATTACCGATCTAACTACGCCAAAGCGATTTTAAAAGAAGTTGAAGCTTATCCGGAATTTAGAACCGGAATTCGCGATTACAGTATTATTAAGAATAATGAAGCATTAATTAAAAATATTACGGCCGATTTATTCCCTACAGCTTTGACAAACAACGAAATAAAGGCTATAACAATTCCTTTTCAAAATATCTCTTTCAACTATACAGAACGTTTCAAGAAAATATTACGCAATGCCGGAGACGAATTTTATATGGAAATTCGTGATTTTGATGATCACCAATTTTATGTCAACAACTGCTGTCTTATTTTAGGGGTTTATTATAAACAAAAAATAGATTTCAATAAACCTTTCTTTTACGATATTCCGGATGAAGATGGAGTCGAAAAACATTATCGTATTTTGTATAATGCTGATTTTATGGAAATTATTCCAACAGATAAATCGGTGCATTTAACTCAGGACGATATGGATTTATTATTTGATAATTACGATGATATTGATCTTTGGAAATCGAAATTCCCTCCGGGAAGCTGGATTTTAAAAGGTTTTGGTATTGTTTCCTTATTTGATGCCACTACAGAAAGTGCCATTTCAAATTTAAAAAGTAATTTATTAAAGCCAGATTCTAAAACTGTTGCGTCTAATGATATCATTGAAAATATCTTTAGATCGATATTTAAGATTCCGAGTTTAAAAGTTGGTTTCATTATTTATAATCCCGAAGAAGAAAAATTCATCAGACCCGTAAAATTCGATAATCAGCTGCAAAGTTTCTTATTAAAAACAGATCAGGAAGTCGATTGCAAAAATGCTTTCTTTGGATGTTCATTTGAAAATCTTTTAGACAATAAAGAGCCATTCGCAATTTCGAATGTGAAAAAATTCATTGAAGAATCTTCTAATAAAAAGCTTGGAGAACATTTATTAAAACAAGGAATTCAAAGTTGTGTTTTTGCTCCTGTTGTAAAAGACGGTCATTTATTGGGCGTTGTCGAATTAGTTTCTGAAAATCCAAGAGATCTAAACAGCGTAAATGCAACAAAATTAGAATTGGTTTTACCGTATTTAACAGATACTATCGATCGCTACAATACCGATATGCAGCATCAGATAGAAGCCATTATTCAGCGTGAGTATACTACGATTCACCCTAGCGTATATTGGAAATTCAAAAAAGAATCGCAAAACTATTTCCAAAATATAAATCATACAAAAGATTACATTTTTAAGGAAATTGTATTCAAAAACGTATTTCCATTATACGGACAAATCGATATTAAAAGTTCATCTGAACATCGAAATGAAACGGTAAAAATTGATTTAAAAAATCAATTAACGGCTTTATTGGAAATCTTTGACAATCAAAAACCTAATTCAAATCTGGTTCTTTTGGAACAAAGAAAGTTTGAGTTGGAATCGCTTCGAACTGAATTGGATTTTCCGTTAAAAGCAGATACCGAACAACATATCCAGCGTTATATCGAAGAAGAAATTCATCCGATATTAAAAAACACCAAAAACAATGCTAAAAACGAAGAGTTAGAAGAATTGTATATTAAAAGTCTGGATGAAAAAACAGGAATGTTTTATCAGGAAAGAAAGAAGTTTGATAACGCCATGTCCATCATCAACAAAAGACTGGCAACGGTTTTAGATAAAAAGCAGGTTGAAGCACAGCAAATTTATCCGCATTATTACGAGCGTTTTAAAACAGATGGTGTTGAACATAATTTATACATAGGAGCGTCTATTGCACCAACAAGACCTTTTGATATTATGTATCTGCATAATCTTCGTTTGTGGCAATTACAGACTTTATGCGAAATGGAATTAGAACATCATCAGCTTAAAGAATCGCTTCCTTATGAATTAGATGTTACTTCGCTGATTTTAGTTTTCAGCCAGCCTCTTTCTATTCGTTTTAGAATGGATGAAAAACGTTTTGATGTTGACGGAACATACAATGCAAGATATGAAGTCGTTAAAAAACGAATCGACAAATCGAACATTAAAGGCACAACGGAACGCATTACCGAAAAAGAGAAAATTACAATTGTATATACTCAAAACAGTGAAGAAGCCGAATATTTAAAATATATTAAGTACTTACAGCACAAGAAAGTTCTGGAACCAGCAATAGAACAATTTGAAGTCGAAGATCTTCAGGGAGTTTCAGGCTTAAGAGCCATTCGTGTAAAAGTGATAAATAACACCGCAAGTTCTTCGGTTAAAAAAATCACTTACCAAGATTTACTAGACGAGCTCAACTAATTAGTTGAGCTTTTTTTTATATTAAAAAAGCTTTGTCAAAGTTTTAAACTTTGACAAAGCTGCTAATCTTTTATTCTTACGTTAAAAATTAAATCGATTTAAAAGCAATTACAAACGCAATTACCGTAATAATTATTCCAAACATGAAAAAGTTATAGGCAATGCGGAGTAAATTGTATTTTCTTTGAAGCACCAATCCGAGGTAGTACAAATCCTTAATCATGGTCGAATACAAATAATCGCGGTCTTTCATCATTTCGTTCATTGCCCAATCGTAATCTTCAAGAGGCATTTTATAGAAATTTCCAAAAAACATCAAATTCACTTTTTTAGCCTCTACATCATCACGCGTAAAAAATCCTGATGTTACTTTTGGCCTTGTAGAAAGAATAGCAAAAATAATGGTAATAACGCTCGACATCAACATTATAAAAGTAGGAACTACTAAATGTGCATTCTTCGGACTATCTAGTTTCGGAATAATCGATGACAATGCAATCGAAATGATAATTGCATTTACTGATAACAAAATATTGGCTTTACTATCGGCAATACCGCTTAAACGCGTGTGATTTCCAAGTGTAACGCGAAATAAAGTGTCAATGCCGCGATCCGGTTTTTCTACTTTGTCTTTCTTTTTGTTTTCGTCTTCTCTGGCTGCAGCGGCTTTCAATTCCTGTTTATTTATTTTTTTCTGAATCAAAAGCAGGTTTTTTTCTTTTAAAGGCTGCCATTTTTTCAAAGCATGATCGGTATAAAATCGATGTCTATTTAGTAAAAAGTTTAAATTTTCCCTTGTCCATTCGGCATTAGAAAAATTTACTATTCCGGTATTTTTTAATTCTAAACGCAGTAATTCGCAGGTTGTAGTGTACTCCTCCCCCATAAGATGCGCATAATCGGCATCTTTAATTATTTTTTCTAAATGTGTTTTGGGCTCGTATTCTTTGGCTGTAGCCAAAATTAAGCTGGAAACAAGTTGTATAAAATCTTCTGATTTTCCTTTTTCCCTTAAAAAATCAGCCGCTATTTTTACACTTTTACTTTCATGGTTTTCATAGCCTTCAACATATCCTGTATCATGAAACCATGCTGCAACCAAAAGCGCCTCTTTTTCATCTCCTCCTACATCTTCTTTTTTACATAACTCTTTTACCGCTGTAACTACAGTGAAAGTATGGTTAAAATTATGATAAGAATATAAATTAGAAAGTTTATCTTTGAGTAAATTACTGACGAAATCTTCGGATTGTTCTATTAGATTCATAGAGAATATTTTTTACACCACTAAATTATGAAATTGTTTTTGGATAATCATTTTATTGCTAAGATTAAAAACTTTTCATTAGCAATTACCACTATAGTACTAATAAATTCCTGTTCTACGCATAAACCGCAGTACGGACGAAATGTTAGTGCCAACGAAACAGAAAACGCAACAGATACCATAAAAATTGCCCATACTTTTTATCTTGTTGGAGATGCCGGAAATGCTGATGAAGAGCAGGCACAGCAAACGCTGGAATTATTGCATGAAAAGCTGAAAAAATCGAGCAAAAAATCAACTTTAATCTTTTTGGGAGATAATATTTATCCGAAAGGTTTTCCGAGCGATAAAAATGCTGCAGACAAGGCTTTAGCCGAAACAAAACTGACCAATCAATTAAAACTGGCCAAAGGTTTTAAAGGAAAAACTGTTTTTATTCCCGGAAATCATGATTGGTACAGCGGTATTAAAGGCTTAGAACTTCAGGCCGATTTTGTAACGAAACATCTAAACGATAAAAAAGCATTTCTGCCAAGAAAATCCTGTGCGATAGAAGATGTAAAAATTGATAGTACTACTACGTTAGTAACTATTGACAGTGAATGGTTTCTGGAAGACTGGGACAATCATCCAACGATTAATGACAATTGCGATATTAAAACCAGAGAAGCTTTCTTTGATGAGCTTGAAAATATTTTAAATAAAAATCAGGAAAAAACAGTTGTTTTAGCAATTCATCATCCTTTGCTGAGCAACGGAACTCATGGCGGACAATTTTCACTGGAAAAACAATTATTCCCATTAGAGAACAAAATTCCGCTTCCGGTAATTGGTTCTTTTATTAATTTATTGCGAAAGACTTCCGGAGTGAGTCCGCAGGACATTCAAAACAAGCAATATACCATTTATGCTAAGCGAATTAAAACGCTTTTGCAAAAGCAGAAAAATGTTATCGTAGTTTCAGGACACGATCATAACCTGCAATATATCAACAAAGAAAATATCCAGCAGATCATAAGCGGTGCTGGATCAAAATCTGAAGCAGCAAGAGCTGTAAACCCAAATGATTTCTCTTATGGCGGAAATGGTTACGCCACTTTAACCTTGTTTAAAAGCGGCGACGCAAAAGTTTCTTTTTTTGGAAATGAAAACAATAAAGAAAAACTGCTTTTTGAACGCGAAATTATAAAAGCTAAAGAAATTAACTGGGCAGCTGATATCCCGAATAAATTTCCCTCTACTGTTACAACTTCTATCTATTCGACAAAAATGACAGATAAAAGTTTGTTTCATAAATTCCTATTCGGACAGCACTACAGAAAATACTACAGTATGCCAATTGAAGTTAAAGTAGCAACTGTAGATACTTTAAAAGGCGGTTTAAAACCTATTCGCGAAGGCGGTGGTCATCAATCTGTTTCTTTAAGAATGTCTGATCCAAAAGGACGAGAATATGTAATGCGTGGCATGAAAAAAAGTGCTACTGTATTTTTACAATCTGTTGCTTTTAAAGATCAATATGTTGTAAATGATTTTGAAGATACTTATGCCGAGAATTTCTTATTAGATTTCTATACTACTTCTCACCCGTATGCTCCATTTGCGATTGGCAGTATGTCAGACAAAATTGGACTTTTACACACCAACCCAATTTTATATTATATCCCGAAACAAAACGGTTTAGGCGAATTTAATGCCGGTTTTGGAGATCAGTTGTATATGATTGAAGAAAGACCAGCTGATAATCATTTAGACGGTAAAAATTTTGGAAATCCGAGTAACATCATTGGTACAGACGATTTAATGACCAATCTTCATAAAGATGAGAAATACAGCGTTGACGAAAAAGAATACATTAAAGCGCGTTTGTTTGATATGCTTATTGGCGACTGGGACAGACACAGCGATCAATGGCGCTGGGCCGAATATAAAAAAGACGGAAAAGTAATTTACAAACCTATTCCGCGAGACAGAGATCAGGCTTTCGCGAAATACGACGGTACGCTGCTTTCTCTTTTAATGAATATTCCGGCACTACGCCACATGCGTACTTTTAAAAACAAAATCGACAATGTAAAATGGCTGGGCAGAGAACCTTACCCTATGGATTTGGCCTTTTTAAAAACTGCCGAAGAAAAAGACTGGATTGCAGAGGCAAAATATATTCAGGAAAATTTAACTGACAGCGATATTGACGCTGCTTTTAAAAACATGCCAAAAGAGGCTCAGGATGAAACGGTTGAAGACATTAAACGTAAACTGAAAAACAGAAAAAAAGAACTTCAGAAATATGCTTCTGAGTATTTTGATGTCTTGAGCAAAACCGTTATGATTGCCGGAACAGATAAAAAAGATAAGTTTGTTTTGAATCATAATCATAAAAAAAGTATTGAAATTCAGGTTTTCAGAATGAAAAAAGAAGGCGATGAATTGCAGTATACTAAAACCGTAACCGATGCCAAAACCAAAAACTTATGGATTTATGGTTTAGACGATAATGATGTTTTTGAAGTAAAAGGCGATCAGAAATCGAGAATTAAAATTCGTTTAATTGGCGGCCAGAACAACGATACTTATAATATCGAAAATGGAAGAAAAGTTATTGTTTACGATTTTAAATCAAAAGAGAACACTTATAACTTAGATTCTAAAACAAAAACACAGTTAACAGACGATTACGATGTGAATTTGTATAATTATGAAAAACCAAAATACAATGTAGTTTCGGGCTTGCCAAATATTGGTTTTAATCCTGATGATGGTGTAAAAGTGGGTGTTAATTTGAATTATACCGTAAATAACTTCAAACAAAATCCTTATACGCAAAGACACGTTTTAAATGCATTTTACTATTTTGCTACTGGCGGTTTAGAATTTAATTATGCTGCTCACTTTCCTGGATTATTGGGTAAATGGGTTATTGATGTTGAATCGCTTTATACCACTCCAAATTTTGCCATGAATTATTTTGGTTACGGAAATGAAACCCAAAATCATGACGATGATCTTGGAATGGATTACAACCGAGTTCGAATTAGAAAGTTTAATGTTTCGGGCGCCATTCGTCACGTTGGAAGATACGGAAGTGAATTTAGCGTACAGCCAATTTTTCAGAGAATGACGGTTGAAAACACAGACAACAGATTTATTAGCACGCCTAATATTGTGAATCCAAATGTTTTTGATACGCAGAATTTTGGAGGCTTAAAAGTGAAATATCTTTTTAAAAATTCTGATTTTGCTGCAAAACCAACTTTAGGCATGGCTTTTATGGTTGCTGCAACCTGGACAACCAACTTAAGCGAAACAAAACAAAATTTTCCAACTCTTGAAAGTTACTTAGGATTTACACATAAAATTGACCACAACGGAAAACTGGTTCTGGCAACTTATGTTAAAGGAAAAGCTATTTTAAATAACAATTACGAGTTTTATCAAGGTGCAGCTTTAGGCGGCGATACAGATTTGCGCGGTTATAGAAATGATCGTTTTTTGGGTAGTTCGTATTTCTCTCAAAGCTCTGATTTACGTTTAAGTCTGGGTAAAATTGAAAAAACTATTGCACCGTTAACTTACGGAATTTTAGGAGGTTTTGACTACGGAAGAATTTGGCTTGATGGTGAAAATTCAAGAAAATGGCATCAGGATTACGGCGGCGGACTTTGGCTGAATGCTATTAACGTTCTAACGGCCAGAATCTCTTATTTTAAATCTCCTGACGAAGTAGGAAGAGTTATTTTTGGAGCAGCTTATAGCTTTTAAAAAGGTGCTAAGGCACTGAGGAACTAAGGCGCTAAGGTTTATTAGCTTTGAATAAAAAAAACAGCCACGAATTCACGAATTTTAATTACAAATAATTCGTGAATTCGTGGCTAATCTTTTCTCAGCATTTCTAAACTTAGAACCTTAGTCCCTTAGTATCTCAGAACCTCAGAACCTTAGTGACTTAGAGAAAACTCATAAACATTCCCTCCTATTTTGTTTGTTTTTTCGTCGGCGATTAAAAGGGTATTGTTGTCTTTAAAAACCATGGCTTCTTTTTGAGAAAAATGCCCCAGGTTGATTTCGGTTTGTGTGCCTTTGTGAAATAAATCTCCTTTAAAACCTGTAAATAAAACTACTTTATCGTGACTAAGCAAAGCTACTTTTTTTCCGTCAGGACTAATGGTGGCGCTGGTTAAAACGCAGTGATTGTAATTACTGCAGGTTTTAAACTCTCCAATTTTTACTGCTTTTTGAGTTCCTTTTGCATTTTTTATTTTGTAGATAAAAGCCGTTCCGTCAAAGCCTTTGCTTCGGTTTTTTGTAAAAAGGTAAAAATATCCGTTGTGTTCAAAGAAACCTTCCACATCAAAAAACAGTTCTCTTTTCTTTGGAGGAAACTCGGTTTGTTCCGGATAAGAGAATGAGATTTTATATTCGGCGGAAGCCAAATCATTGTTCAACTGATTTTTAGCCAATTTGTAAATGCATAAATCTCTGCGTTCGTTATCGTTATTTCCAAAATCGCCTATATAAAGATTTCCGGTTTTATCCTTGGTAATATCTTCCCAATCGACATTTGTGGCGTTAGAAATCGTAATCGTTTTTTCCAGCTTTCCTTTGGCATTGATTGCATAAATCGCATTTTTATTGCCACTGTCTTCCAAAGTATAAATTATATTGGTTTCCGGGAAATAGGTAATTCCTGAAACTTCTTTTAATTTTTTTGGAAGCGAATAAAGCGTTTTCAAATCACTGCCAGATTGCTGCTGACAGGCTAATAAAACTAAAGAAACGATTACTATAAAAGACTTTTTCATAAGATTGTTTTTTTTGTTCAGCCACAGATTTCACAGATTATAAGGATTAAAGAATTGTAAAAAATCATTTTAATCTGTGAAATCTGCGGCCTAATAACTTTAAACTAAATTTGTATTTTTAAAATTACGAATAATAAATTCAAAAGCGGCATGCATAATATGTCCCATCGATCTGGCGTTTTTAAATTTCATGTCGTTGGTATATCGGTACAATTCCATTTTCAACTGGTTCAAATGTTCTTGTGTCGAAATGGTATCGTGGCACATTATATTTAATAACTTTTTTATTCTTGTTTCAGCTGAATGAATACGTTTGGCCAAAATCGCTCTTTCTTCGTCTTTGTACTGAATAATAGAACGTTCTTCTAATTTCTCTTTAATCAGCTTAATCATCGGATAATTTTCTTTAAAAAACTGCGGACGATATACTTTGAAATTTCCTTCATAACATTGCTGATCGAAATCAATAGGACGTATTTTATACACAACCTGATCAAAATCATGAATTGGGACAATAACATAATTATAAGCCCGCATATCGCCCAAAAGTCTGATCATACAGCGTTCGTTAAACTTTACAAACTCTTTGGCAATTTGTGCTTTTTCTGTTTCGGTACATTTGTCCAGCAAAGTATCCATAAAAACATCACCCGGAATCCCGATGATATGTTCCTCAATCAAAGTATCATTGTAAACTAAAAAGTTGATTTTATCCGGCGAAAGAATATCTTCTAATTCTAATCCGTAGATTCTCGAAGCATCGGCTTTTTTAATATAAAAATGAACATAATTATCATTTAGGATATTTCGAACTTTGATTCTAAAAGGTTTCGAGTTTCCAAATGTGCAATAATCAATGGCATCGACATTTAGATACTGAATAATCTCGTTGTTTCCATCAGAATGTAAAAGCGAATAGATTTTCTTGAGATTCAAATCGATTTCGTTTCTTTCGAATTCACCATAATAAACCCGAATCCATAAAGTATCGGTTTCATTTTTATCGTACACATTTATCGAACCTGAAAATCGCAGTAAATCATCATAAAACACAGATACTTTCGAAATACGCTCGTATCTGTCTAAATAACTTAAAAGTGGTTGTGTTAAAGGATAAGACGGTTTCTTCAACACCATCAAAGGTTCGCTCATTTTGAATATCTTTATTACAAATTTACATCAATAAGATGATAAAAATAAATTTGGCGTAACAATATGCTGATTGGTTCGTCTTACTAAAAACTAAAACCGAAACAAATTTGGAAACCATACTTACTATCCAGAATCTCAGTAAAAGATACGGGCGAATTCACGCTCTTAAAAATGTATCTTTTAGCATACAAAAAGGTCATGTTTACGGAATTCTAGGTCCTAACGGAAGCGGAAAATCGACCACTTTAGGAATCGTTTTGAGTGTTGTAAACAAAACATCCGGCGATTACAAATGGTTTGATGGCAATGTAAAAACTCATGAAGCCTTAAAAAAAGTGGGAGCTATAATTGAGCGCCCTAATTTTTATCCGTACATGACAGCCGAAGAAAACCTTAAACTGGTTTGCAAAATCAAAAGCATTAATTATTCTAAGATTGAAGAAAAGCTAAATCTTGTTGGATTAATGGAAAGAAAAGACAGCAAGTTCAGTACTTTTTCTTTGGGAATGAAACAACGTCTGGCGATTGCATCGGCACTTTTAAACGATCCTGAAATTTTAATTCTGGATGAACCAACAAATGGTTTAGATCCGCAGGGAATTCACCAAATTCGAGATATTATTAAAGAAATTGCTTCGCACGGAACTACAATTTTATTGGCTTCGCATTTATTAGACGAAGTCGAAAAAGTATGTTCGCATGTAGTCGTTTTACGCAAAGGTGAAGTTTTATATTCGGGTTCTGTTGATGGAATGTCTGCAAATGAAGGTTTCTTCGAAATTTCTTCGAATGACAATACAGCGCTTCAATCTGTTCTAAAAGAACATCCGGCTGTGGGTCAGATTAAAGAGGAAGACGGAAAAATTTTGGTTTACTTAAAATCTGAATTATCAGCCTCAGAACTGAATCAGTTTTTATTCTCTAAAAACATTATTTTAAGTCATTTGGTAAAACGTAAAAATAGTTTGGAAGCTCAATTTTTAGAATTAACCAAAAATACCAATCCAAAAACTAACTAAGCCATGAACAGACTTATCTCTATAGAATTGCAAAAAATCTGGAAAAACAAAGCCAGTCGTATTCTTACTATAACTTATTTTGTACTCCTTTCCTTTATTGCTTTAATTGCTTCGATTAAATTTGATCTGGGCGTTTTTAAGTTTCATTTGGCCGAAATGGGAATTTTCAACTTTCCGTTTATCTGGCATTTCAATACTTATATTGCTGCGCTTCTTAAATTTTTCCTGGCCATTGTAATTGTTTCCATGATGGCAAATGAATACAGTTATGGTACATTAAAACAAAATTTAATTGACGGTCTAAGCAAACAGGAATTCATTTTGTCTAAATTTCTTACTGTTGTTTTATTTGCTTTATGCTCTACCATTTTTGTATTTGTAATGAGCTTACTGCTTGGACTAAGCTTTTCATCTTACAATGAATTTGATGTCATTTTCATGGATTTAGATTACTTATTGGCCTTTTTTGTAAAACTTACTGGTTTCTTTGCTTTCTGTTTATTCCTAGGAATTTTAGTAAAACGCTCTGCTTTTGCATTAGGTTTTTTACTGGTTTGGAGTATTTTGGAAGGAATTATAAAAGGAATTCTAACTTTTAGACTTTTTCCTCAAAGCAACACCGGCGATTATATTATGCAATTCTTTCCATTAGAAGCAATGTCTAATTTAATTGTTGAACCTTTTTCCAGATTATCTGTCATAAGAAACATAGGAAACCAAATGGGAGTTGACAGCAATAAAGATTACGGCGTACATTATTTTTCGATTTTTATTGTTTTGGTTTGGATCTTTTTGTTTGTATATTTTTCTTACAAATTATTAAAAAATAGAGATTTGTAGTATATTTGCTATACTATGAAGCAGACAAGAAGTTTTTTTATTATTCTATTTTTATGCGTTTTATCTTTAAAGATGAATGCACAAGTTATAAGCATTGATGATACAAAAACACCACAGCAGCTCATTGAAGATATTTTAGTTAATAGCTCATGTGCTGCTGCCTCTAATTCTACTGGCACAGGAGATACTTTTAGACCTGGAAGACAAAGTTTTGCTTACTTCAACAGCAATGGCAGCAGTTTTCCTTTTTCTGAAGGAATTGTACTGGTTACATCAACAGCTCAAAGTGCTATTGGACCTTTTGTAAGCGAATTGGTAAGCAATGACAGCCCAAACTGGCTCGGCGACAGCGATCTTGACCAGACAATAGGGAGTCATTCTGTAAACGCAACGGTGCTAGAATTTGACTTTGTTGCTGCAGCAAATTCATTGAGCTTTAATTATATTTTTGCTTCCAATGAATACCAATACGATTATCCTTGTAATTATTCTGATGGATTTGCATTCTTAATTAAAGAAGTTGGAAGCACTGGCCCTTATACAAATTTAGCTGTAATCCCTAATACCAACACGCCAGTTTCTTCTATCGACATTCGTCCGAAAATTGAGCCCGGAACAAGACCCGGAGGTATTACTTATACGGGCTGCGAAGCTCAAAACGTAAATTATTTTGACGGTTTAAATACCAATACAAGTCCTGTAAATTATGCTGGTGAAACTGTAGTTATGACAGCCCAATCTACTGTAATTGCAGGAAAAACATATCACGTAAAATTGGTAATCGCTGATGATAGAAATAGAAATCTGGAATCGGCAATATTTCTTGAAGCAGGAAGTTTTGCATCCAGAATTCTTTTAGGTCAGGATCGTACAACTGCCACAAATAATCCTGCTTGCTTTGGAGAAGAAATCAATCTTGACACCCATCTTGATCCTGTTTCTTATACTTTTAAATGGTTTAAAAAAGATGATCCTACGACTATTTTGGGTACAGGTTCTACTTATAAAGTAGTAAATGCAGGAAATTACAGAGTGGAAGCCACCGTTATAGGCACAACACCACCATGCGTATTATCCGGAGAAATAAAAATTGATTATGCACCGCAAATTCTATCAACAAATACGATTCTTCTGCAATGTGATGATAACGCAGATGGGATATCTATTTTTGATTTAAGCAAAGCAAATAATATTGTAAAAAATAATGTTTCGACTATTACAAACGAAGGATATTATACAACATTAGCTAATGCTCAGGCTAAAACAAATAAAATTGCAACACCAAATAACTATATAAATACAGCAAACAATCAAATTGTTTATGCCCGTTTAGAAAATGAATATGGTTGTTTTACAACTGCCGAAGTAACACTGCAAATAGCAGCTACATCAATTGCTGATCCTGCTCCAATAAATACCTGCGACGGAGACGCTGTACAGGATGGTTTTTACCAATTTGATCTGAATGCAGAAGTTACGCCAAAAATTACTGCCGGACTACCAAGCGGATTATCTGCAAATTATTATTTAACTGCTAATAATGCTTTAACAGAAACAAATCAGCTGCCTAATATTTTTAAAAATACTACCGCATATAATCAGACTATTTATGCCAGAGTTGTAAATGGTCCTGATTGTTATGATGTTGTGCCAGTTCCTTTGGTCGTAAATACTTTTGATCCGCCAAATTTTGAAAACGAATCTGAATTTTTATGCAAAGGCGGCGATGTAACCTTAACGGTAAATCCAGGTTTTAGCAGTTATTCATGGAATACATCACCAACAAATACTTCTAATACTTTAACCGTTACTACTCCAGGCGATTATTCCGTAACAGTAAAAGATGCAAATGGCTGTGAAAAAACAAAAACGTTTAAAGTAATCTTATCTGAACCTGCCACAATAACAAATGCAGAAGTTAAAGATTTTTCCGGAAACGATAATTCCGTTTTAATCGATTATACAGGGGTTGGAAACTACGAGTTTTCATTAGATGGATTAACTTTTCAGGATGATCCTTTGTTTACCAGAGTAGCTGCAGGAACGTATAATGCGATTGCAAGAGATAAAAACGGATGTGGATTATCAAACTCATTTTTAGTTTACGTGTTAGATTATCCTAGATTCTTTACCCCAAATGGAGACGGTTATAATGACCTATGGGTTATTGAAGATTCTAATTTACTTCCGGACTATACGATACACATTTTTGATCGTTACGGAAAGTTTTTAAAAGAAATGAGTAAGAACAGCGTAGGCTGGAACGGCTTATACAATGGCCAGCAGCTTCCTTCTGACGATTATTGGTTTACTTTAATCTTTGTTGACGGCAGAAATGTAAAAGGGCATTTTAGTTTGAAAAGATAAGAGTTCAAGAAAATCAAAATAAGTAAATTCCAAATTCCAATAAATCTTAAGGTATAAAAAACAAATTTCTAATTGGAATTTGGAATTTTCATATTGAAAATTAAACCTGATTTAAAGCATAAAAAAAATCCCAAACTCCTAATGCAATTTGGGATTTTATATTGAAATTTAAAACTAATTAAACTTTAAATCTTTTTCTATCAGTTTCTGTCAAATAGATTTTTCTCAAACGAATAGATTTTGGAGTTACCTCTACATATTCATCTTTTTGAATGTACTCTAAAGCTTCCTCTAATGAGAAAATAATTGGAGGAATGATTCTTGCTTTTTCATCATTTCCAGAAGAACGAACGTTAGATTGTTTTTTCTCTTTCGTTACGTTTACACACATATCATCTCCACGAGAGTTTTCTCCAATTACCTGACCTTCGTAGATTTCAGCATTTGGTTCAACAAAAAACTTACCACGATCTTGTAATTTATCAATAGAATAAGGAATAGCTTTTCCTTTTTCCATAGAAATTAACGAACCTTTGTTACGTCCAGAGATTTCTCCTTTGTAAGGCTCATATCCAATAAAACGGTGAGACATAATAGCTTCACCAGCTGTAGCAGTAAGCAATTGATTTCTTAAACCAATAATTCCACGAGATGGAATATTAAATTTAATGATCATACGCTCACCTTTAGTCTCCATACTTAACATTTCACCTTTACGAACTGTTACGAACTCAACTGCTCTACCTGAAAGATTTTCTGGTAAATCGATTGTTAATTCCTCAATTGGCTCACATTTTTTACCATCAATTTCTTTGATGATAACTTGCGGCTGACCAATTTGTAATTCGTAACCTTCTCTTCTCATTGTTTCAATAAGAACAGATAAGTGAAGTACACCACGGCCAAAAACCATGAATTTATCTGCAGAATCAGTTTCACCTAACTTCATAGCTAAGTTTTTCTCTAATTCTTTTGTCAATCTTTCTCTAATATGACGAGAAGTTACAAATTTACCTTCTTTACCAAAGAAAGGTGAGTCATTGATTGTAAACAACATACTCATTGTAGGCTCATCAATAGCAATAGAAGCTAAACCTTCAGGATTTTCGTTATCTGCAATAGTATCTCCAATTTCAAAACCTTCAACACCAACTACAGCACAAATATCTCCTGCGATTACTTCTGCTACTTTTTTACGTCCAAGACCTTCAAAAGTGTGTAATTCTTTAATTCTTGATTTTGTTACAGTACCATCTCTTTTTACTAAAGATATTGGCATACCTTCTTTCAAGATACCTCTTTCAAGACGACCAATAGCGATACGACCTGTAAATGCAGAGAAATCTAAAGATGTGATTAACATTTGTGGAGTTCCTTCAGAAACTTTAGGAGCTGGCACATTAGCAATAACCATGTCTAATAAAGGCTCAATGTTTTCAGTTTGGTTTTTCCAATCGTCAGACATCCAGTTGTTTTTAGCAGAACCGTAAACAGTTGGGAAATCTAACTGCTCTTCAGTTGCACCTAATTCAAACATCAAATCAAAAACTTTTTCGTGAACTTCTTCAGGAGTACAGTTTTCTTTATCAACTTTATTAATAACTACACAAGGTTTCAAACCTAAGTCAATAGCTTTTTGTAACACAAAACGAGTTTGCGGCATAGGACCCTCAAAAGCATCCACTAGCAAACATACACCATCGGCCATGTTCAATACACGTTCTACTTCACCTCCAAAATCCGCGTGGCCTGGAGTGTCGATAATATTGATTTTTGTTCCTTTGTACTGAACAGAAACGTTTTTAGAAGTAATAGTAATACCTCTCTCACGCTCTAAATCGTTATTATCAAGAATTAAATCACCTGTATTTTCGTTGTCACGAAATAATTGACAGTGATACATAATTTTATCAACCAAAGTGGTTTTACCGTGATCGACGTGGGCAATAATTGCAATATTTCTAATAGATTCCATTTGTGATTTTTAATGGGTGCAAAAG
>Ga0157370_10000621_pt1 | contig 44144 bp, 31 predicted proteins | sample C35metaG_FD_113463 | JGI IMG/M metagenome (GOLD analysis project Ga0157370, IMG submission 113463) | Corn rhizosphere microbial communities from Kellogg Biological Station, Michigan, USA - C3-5 metaG | ecosystem: Host-associated > Plants > Roots > Rhizosphere > Soil | place: USA: Michigan...
ACAGCTGTTGCTGCGCCGCTGTTTAATAAGTCATTTTTTACCAGTTCATAATGTTTATCAAGTTCTCCTGTGATTGCTACATAAGCGAGCTTGTCTTTTGAATAGCCTGCATCTCTTTCTTCCGCATATTTTATCTGGTGCTCAACAATGATCGTTGAGATAATCAATGCAATAGCGAAGGTGAATTGCAGTACTACTAACACTTTGCGCGGACTGATCAGTGTATTGGACGCCTTGAAAGTTCCTTTCAAAACTTTCACAGGTTGAAATGAAGAAAGGAAAAATGCTGGGTAACTTCCCGCAAGGAATCCTGTAAACAAGATGAAAGAAATCGCTACGAGCCAAAACACAGGATTGAAAAAATCAATAAAGAGCTGTTTTCCCACAAGCTGGTTGAAAGCCGGTAAAACAAGCTGGACGATAACGATAGCAATAATTCCGGCAAAAAATGAAAGAAGAATACTTTCGCCGATGAACTGTGCGATCAAAGAACTTTTTTGTGCGCCAACTACTTTTCTGATACCGACTTCCTTCGCTCTTTTTTCACTTCTCGCAGTACTTAGATTCATAAAGTTGATACAGGCGATCAACAAAATAAACGCAGCAATGATGGCAAATAATTTTACCCGTTCAATTCTTCCTCCAACATATTTTCCATTTTCCGATTTTGAATAAAGCCAATAATCATTGAGGGGTTGTGTAAAAACCTGTGTTGTCGATTTATCACCATTTTTCGTGTGGTTGATGGTGATGTCTCTGATTTTATTATCAAAAGAACTTTCTGAAACACCGGGTTTTAAAAGCACTAATGTTTTTACAGAGTTATTGCCCCAATAAGAATCATCCTGTCCAATTGTCTTCATATATGACCAGGGTATCAGGTATTCAAAATTGAAAGCTGTATTATTAGGAAGGTCTTTGAGGACGCCGGTTACAGTAAAATTTGCATTGCTGTCAATCAGAATAGTTTTGCCCATTGCGTTTTCATTTCCAAATAATTTTTTTGCAAGTTTTTGTGTCAGAACAATGTGGTAATTATCTTTCAAAGAATTGGCGGCATTGCCTTCCAGTAGTGGAAAACTAAACGTTGTAAGAAAACCGGGATCTGTAAAAATTCCCTCGACATTCAAATGCTTATCACCAACGGTAAATAAAAAATTGGTTTGATTGATTCTCACGGCATCTTCCACTTCCGGATAATCTGCCTTTAAAGTTGGGCCAAGAATTTTTGGAGTAGTTGACCAAGCCTGAAGTTTTCCATTGAAATGATCACGATTGTTCATTACATAAATCCTGTCGCCTTTTTGATGAAAACGATCATGGCTCGTTTCATTTTGAATCCAGAGTAAAATCAAAATGGCGCTTGCCATTCCGATAGCAAGGCCAAAAATATTAATGGCAGAAAAGCCTTTATTTCTCCAAAGATTTCTGAAAGCGATTTTTAAATAATTCTTTATCATTGTTTAGTTGGTAGTTCTTAGTTACGTTAATACTAGAAATTTAATGCCATTTACTTATCAGTTAGTTTTCAATTAGTTAAGAAACGGGAAAAAATGAAACTGTCCGGTTTTGATACAATCCGTGTTTCAGTTTTGATACACATCAAATGCTATAAAAGCGAATTATTTTATTAAATTGTATTAATTGAGAAAAGCCTGGTATTGGGGGCTTTTCCATATCCTAAGAACTTGGAGTAGGAGCTTTCTTTATGATTCCATGCCTATTTAGTTCAGTAAGGGGAGAATCTGTAGGGCAGCTCCAGTAGAAAGAGATTATGCTTCATTTTCGCAATATTGCATTATTCACTTTTCAAACTCTTCACCGGATTTACCAACGCTGCTTTTATTGCCTGGAAACTTATTGTTGCAAGTGCAATAACTACCGCGGCAATTCCACCCACAAGAAATATAGACCAACTAATGTTGATACGATAAGCATAATCCTGCAACCATTGGTGCATGAAATACCATGAAATGGGTGTGGCAATTGCAAAGGCAATTGCAATCAGTATGACAAATTCTTTTGAAAACAAATAAACGATATTGGCTGCAGTAGCACCAAGTACTTTACGAATACCTACTTCTTTTATTCTCTGCGCTGCCATGAACGAAGCTAAACCATACAACCCAAGACAGCTAAGGAAAATAGCGATTGCTGCAAAAATTTTATACAACTGTGATAATTGATTTTCCTGTTTGTAAAAGCTTGCAATTTTATCATCGAGAAACTTGTATTCATAGACAAAATCGGGAAATGTTTGCTCCCATATTTTTTTAACAGATTGCAGTGTAGAAGAAATGTTTGTTGTTGCCAATTTTATTGCAGCCTGGCTGTACATAGTGCCGTTTGTCGTAATAAGCAATGGGGCAACATTATTGCGAAAAGACCTGTCATTAAAATCCTTCAAGACGCCAACGACAGGACATTTTATTTTGTCACCCCATATACTTATTTCTTTGTTCAGGATGTCTTCCGGTTTTTTAAATCCCAAACTTCTCACAAGCGATTCATTTACCAAAAATTCCCGTGTCATTTCGGAAGGCTGCAGATTTCTTCCGGCTATCAATTGTAATTTATAAGCCGGCAAATACCCGGTGTCGGCGAATTTGGTAATAACTTTAAAATCTTCATCTTTTGTTCCATGGTCAAATTTGAATGTGCTCCAAATATCATTAGCATCTTCAACCGGCGTGTTGGAACTGAAGCTTACAGCCTGAACGCCGTTTACAGATAATAACTGTTGCTTTAAATAATCCCCCTTACTGTGCCAGGAGCTATCTACACGGAAAGGAACATTTATAATTGCATCTTTGTCAAACCCTAATGGTTGGTCCATAAAATAATTCATTTGCTGTACAATGATGAGTGTTCCGATGATGAGTGCCTGTGCAATGATGAATTGAAACACTACCAAACCTCTTCTTAATGAAATTCCCTTTGCCGTGTTCACAGTAAGTTTACTCTTTAAAGCATGAACAGGATTGAAACGTGATAAAACAACAGAAGGATAAAAACCGGCAAGTGCGGTTACAACAACTGTTACAGTTAAAAGAAATAAAATAACTGCAGGATTGCTTAAAATGCTGAATGAAAGTGAGAGCTCTAAAAGCTGATTCAAGTAAGGTAATGCAAGACCTGTAATAACTGCAGCAAGCACTACAGCAATTATAACTATCAAAAATGTTTCGACAATGAATTGGTTTTGCAATTGTGATTTGTTACTTCCCAAAACCTTTCTTACGCCAACTTCCTTTGCACGGTTAACAGCCTGTGCAGTGGAGAGGTTGATAAAGTTTACGCAGGCAATTAAAAGGATGAATGCTGCAATAAGCCACAATACATTGAGCAGTTGATGACTGATCGTTTTGTTGCTATAATCACCTGTTTGTGTATCATAATGCACTGCACTTAATGGTTGTATAATATGACTGTCTTTATCATCAGGCGATTGAACTTTTCTTGAATATGCGCTTAGCTGCTGATTAAAGTTGTCAACAGAAATATTGGATGGCATTAAAACATAGCAACCAAAACCTGAATTCGTTCTATCCTCCCAATCGGTCACTTTATCCATAACACTTCCGGTAGCACCTGTTCCATAAGCCACAACAAGTTTTAACTGAAAGTCTGTATTTGCAGGTATGGTGGCAAGAATACCTGACACTTTCAATACATCAGTGCCGTGCTCGAATATATAGCCGCCTACTTGCAGCTTAATGGTTTTGCCTATTGCTGTTTTCCAGTCACCGAAATATTTTTCGGCAATCTCTTTGGTAAGCAATACATTATTCGGATCTTTTAATGAAACGTACGAGCCTGCGAGCAGCGGGAAATCAAACATTTTAAAGAATGAAGGTTCTGTAAAAAATACACCTTTGTCTTCTTTAAATTGCTTTATCTCTGTTCCATGATGGTCGGGTATCAGCAACTTATCGTCATGGCTTGCAAAAATCGGAGCAACTTGTTCTATTTGCGGGAAAGCCGTTTTTAATGCTGCCGGCATCGGAAAAGGAACGTCTTTTCCATAAGAAATAGTTGCTGCATCTGCATGATGATATTCGGTTAACACCCGATAGATGCGATCTTTCTTTGAGTGAAAATTATCGAAGCTTGTTTGAAATTGTATAATGATAAAGATCATCATACAAACGGCAATACCAACAGCCAATCCGGCAATGTTTATAATAGTGTAATTCCTGTTACGGCTTAGAGTTCGGAAGGCGGTTTTGAAATAATTTTTAAACATTTTATTTTCGTTTAGTGATGAAGGTTATACCCAAATACTTCAAAAATTCTTTTCGTGACCATTACCGTTATTCTGCATTTTCATTTTCACATTGCCCAATTTCGAATTTTGACATTTTCGAATTTTCAATTCAACAGAACAGCAGATCAACTAATCAGCAAATCACCTAAAGCACATTCGCAAATTATTCATTTCTCAAACTATCCACCGGATTGGCTCTTGCCGCTTTTATCGTTTGCATACTTAAAGTAAGAAGTGCAATCACCAGCATAGAAAATCCACTAATTGCAAAAATCCACCAGCTCATATTGGTCTTGAATGCATAATTTTGCAACCATTTATAAGTAGCCCACCAGGCAATTGGCGCAGCAATAATAAAAGCGAGAAGCACAAACCGCATGAAATCTGTTGATAATGATGAGGTAATTTGCATCACAGATGCGCCTAAAACCTTTCTTACTCCAATTTCTTTTTTACGGCTATTGGTTGTAAAAATTACCAGCCCGAATAAACCCAAACAACTTATAAGAATAGCAAGCCCTGTTGACCATTTTAAAAGACTTGCAGTTCTTTGTTCACTTTGATAAAGACCAGCAATTTTTTGATCTACGAATTGATAACTGAAATCTGCATCAGGATAGATACTCTTAAAAGCTTTTTGAATTTTGCTGATGCCGTTCTTCCACTCGAAGCCTCCGGCAGTATTCGGTTTCAGGCGAATGTGAAAAGTGGATCCATTGCTTCCTGCAAATACCAAAGGATCTATCTCGCCATGGGTGGATGTTTCATGGAAATCCTGCATCACTCCAACAATCGGCATATTTTCCTGATGAAAATTTAATTGTTTTCCAATCGCATCCTCAGGTTTTTGAAACCCTAACAGTTTTGCATAAGTATTGTTGATGATAAATTCTTTCATAGTATCGCTTGCTTCCACATCTCTGCCTGCCAATAATTTTATCTGGTAAACTTTCAGGTAATCAGGATCGCCCCACCTGATCTGTATATTGGCCTTTAAATCTTTCTTTGGTGCATAGATAATGTTGGCAATAGATTTCTCTTCGTCTGCCGGGGAGTAAAACCCGGTGGCGGCTATTTGAACTTCAGGTATAGCATTGATTTCATTAAGTAATTGCTGATTGTGTGTAGCGATAGTATCCTGAGGCGCATCAAAAGTGATAATTCCATCAGTGGTAAAACCCATGTCTGTATTGAGGGAATAATTGATTTGTTTACTTACCATTAGGGTAGCGATCACAAAAAATTGTGCGATCACAAACTGTGAAACAGTAAGCGTTTTTCTCACCCATGCATTACGCGTTTGCGAACTATTTGAAATCGTCTGGCTTTTTAAAACCAATACAGGCTTGAATCCGGAAAGGATCAATGCAGGATATAAACCGGACAGAAAACTAACACTTAGAGTGAGCAATACCAAAAAGATGATCAATGCAGGTTGATGGGTTAAATCGAAATGCAATCCTGCAGGAATAAAATCGGCAAATATTTTTAATAAAACAGGAGCTATAAAAATTGATATGACTGTTGCAATAAAAGTGATAAAAAATGTTTCGGTTAAGAATTGAAATACAAGATTTTTCCTGGAACTCCCCATTGTTTTTCTGATACCGATTTCCTTTGCACGCTGAGATGCCTGCGCAGTTGTGAGGTTAATAAAATTGATGCAACCTAATAATAATAAGAAAGCTGCGATAGCAAGGAGCCCATATAGCGTTGACTTATCAGCGATCCTTACCCCAGCGGAAGCATACTTACTATTAAAATGAATATCGTTTAAAGGTTGCAAATGAAAAGCAATTTGAAAAGCCGGATTTTTGTTGGCGTCTTTATCATATTTATTCAAGAGGTTTTCCAATTGGGCTTCAGTTTTCTTCGGTGAAGTGTTTTTCGAAAGCCTGATATACAGTTGTGTAAACCAGCCATTCCACGAATCCATCATAAAATCTTTCTGAAGGCTTGTTTTTGAAATGGTCGCATAAGAAATGAATTCCGCAGCGTTGAAAACAGTTTGTTCGTCCAGGTTTTTTATCACTCCTGAAACGGTTGCTGTAAGGGTATCATTATAAGTGATCTGTCTGCCAATAACATTTTGTGCGGAAACATTGGGAAAGTATTGCATAGCCCTGCTTTCCGTGAGCACTACTGAAAAGGGATCTGCCAAAGCTGTCTTTTGAGAACCTGCAATCCAGTCATAATTCAGGAGTTGAAAATATTGGGGATTGGTAAAAATTATCTTGTCTTGGTTTTTAAATACCAATGGGGCACTTTCACTTTTTTTTGCTATGCTTACCTTCGCAGTTGCATTTCCCTGGAATTGCCTGAGTGGAACGGTAAGATCTACTCCTGTTACCTCATTTTGAACCGCCTTGCTCAAAGGTGCCTGTACGCCTGCGTTATGGCCTTCAGTCCCATTAAATTTTGCGTCAATAACCACACGATAGATCAGGTTTTGATCTTTTTCAAACTTGTCAAAATTGAATTCGTAATGAACGATCAAAAATATGACCAACGCTGCGCTTATTCCAATGGCCAGACCAAAAACATTGATTATGGAGAAAATTTTATTTCTCCGAAAATTGCGAAAAGCGGTTTTGAAATAATTTTTCAGCATTTTTTTTTCGTTTATACATAATCGTTATATACATAGTAAACCCACAAATAATTCAAATTCCTGTTTCTTTAATTAGCATTTAGGCTAATTATCACATTAGCTAATCAAGATTACTCACTTCTCAAACTCTTCACAGGATTTGCAACCGCCGCCTTTATTGCCTGAAAACTAACTGTCAGCAATGTGATTAATAATGCTCCTAAACCAGCAGTCAAAAAGATCCATCCGGAAATATTGGTGCGGTATTCATATTTCTGCAACCATTCATCAAGAAAATACCAGGCTAATGGGATGGCAATAAAAGAAGAAATAATTACCAGCATCACAAATTCTTTCGACAGCATTCGCCATAGCATAAATACAGTGGCTCCAAGGACTTTGCGTACTCCGATTTCTTTTGTACGCTGCTCCGCAACAAACGAAGCAAGCCCAAATAAACCGAGGCAGGAAATAAAAATAGCCAACACTGCAAAAAAGGTAGAGAGATTCCCGATACGCTCTTCATCAGAAAATTTCTTTGCATAATCTTCATCGGTAAACTTGTATTCAAATGGACTGCCGGGATTGTATTTCTTGAAAACTGTTTCAATTTTTGCAAGTGCAGCCTGCATGCTTTCTGATGGTTTTATCCGCACCGTAATTACACTCGCCCATCCCGGATTCATAGAAAAGATGGTAGGTTTTACCGGTTCATACGGGGATTGCATGACCATGTTTTTTACGACTCCCACAACTGTATAAGGCTTTTTATTCCAGGTGATAATCTGTCCGACTATATTTTTTAAACCTGTAAGCTTTACGGCTGCTTCATTGAGAATTAATGAGCTTGTATCCGTAGTAAAATCTCTTGAAAAATCGCGGCCTTGAATAATGTGCCAACCGATTGTTTTTCCAAAATCCTGGGTAACACCAATCGTTCCAAATAAAGGCAATGTATTCGGGTCTTTTCCTGCCCAATCAAATCCGATCTGGTTAGACCAGACATCAGTTGACGGGCTTGAAGATTCTGCCATATTCTCCACTGCGCCCGTCGCTATCAGATCATTGCGTAAGGCATCATAATGGCCATAAAGGTCAGGAGTATTCATATCCAAAGTGATCAATCCTTCCCGGGTATAACCGACAGGCCGGGACTTAGCAAACTGCACTTGTTTGTAAACTATAATTGTTCCTATGATGAGCGCTATTGAAATCGTAAACTGCACTACTACCAACACTTTGCGCGGAAGAGCTGCAAATCTTCCGGCACGAAAAGTGCCTTTCAATACTTTGATCGGTTTAAAGCCTGACAAATAAAATGCGGGGTAACTTCCTGCGATGATTCCTGTAAAAAAAGTAAAGGCAAGCAGGATTCCCCAGAAACTGATATTTGCAAATGGAAATGAAATCTGTTTATCTGAAAGGCTGTTAAAGAAAGGAAGCAGTATGATGGCTAAAATAATTGCCACCACAAGAGCAAATAATGAGATAAGAACAGATTCGGTTAAAAATTGTTTGATCAGTTGACGGCGCAAAGAACCGATCGTTTTTCTGATGCCCACTTCTTTTGCCCGCTTTTCACTCCTGGCTGTAGAGAGGTTCATAAAATTGATGCAGGCAAGGAGCAAAACAAATATTCCAATGATTCCGAAGAGCCATACAAAATGAATCCGGCCACCTGCTAATTTGCCATTTTTAAATTCGCTGTGCAACCGCCAGTTATCCATAGGCTGCAAAACCAATTCTTCTTTTCCATCCTCTGCTTCTTTTAAATGGATCATGGAAGCATTCTTAATTTTATCGGAAACTTTCGCGATGTCCACATGATCATTTACCTGCACAAATGCCTGGAATGAATGATTTCCCCATTGCGTCATTGATCCTTTTAACCAATCTTCTGTTGTGATATATTTATTCCAGGACAGCAATATTTTTGTTTCGTATAAAGTAGTATTTCGCGGCAGATCTTCGAATACGCCGGTGACCTTATAACTTTCTTTATTGTCTAATTTGATTATTTTATTCACAGGATCTTCATTTCCAAATAATGATCTTGCGACTGAAGAACTTAGTAGAATGGAAGAAGGATCTGCAAGCCCTGACCTTGTTCCTTTAATCATTTTAAGAGAAAACATTGAAGGGAAATTTGGTTCTACCCACATGCCCTGAGCGCTTATTTTTTTATCGCCGACAGCGAGTATATGCCCGAAATTCCATGAAGCCATTGATACGTTTTTAAAATCACTACTATATTTGGTCCGAAGTTCATTTCCGAGAGGCATCGCAACCGCTTTTCCTGTGCCGGTTTCACCATTAAAAGTCTGGGTAGTCAATACCTGTGCAAGCTCCTTATGATTGGTATGATACGTATTAAATGTTACCTCGTCATAAATCCAAAAGCCAATCAACATGGCAACGGCCATTCCTGTAGCAAGACCGATAATATTAATGGCAGAATAGCCTTTATTTTTTATGAGGTTGCGCCATGCGATCTTTAAATAGTTTTTGATCATTGTTTAGTTTTTAGTTCGTAGTTCATCGTTCATAGTTCGTTCATTGTTGACCACAATTTCGTGTATGAATATTTGTTAAATGAGTAAACCAAATTAATAATGCGAATCCTCATTTTCCCATTTTCAAATTATCACATCAGCACATTTTCACATTATTCACTTCTCAAACTCTTCACCGGATTACTGATCGCTGCTTTTACCGCCTGGAAACTGATTGTTGCAAACGCAATGAGAAAAGCAATAATGCCTGCGGCAACAAATACCCACCAGGCGATATTGATGCGATAAGCAAAATTGTGTAACCAATGATTCATGGCATACCATGCAACAGGAAATGCAATGATGGCGGCAATGACAACCAACACTAAAAAATCTTTGGATATCAATTCCACAATACTTCCGGTACTTGCTCCCAACACTTTTCTGATTCCTATTTCCTTTACTCTCTGTGTGATCGTGAACGCAGATAAACCAAACAAACCAAGACAGGCAATGAAAATCGCGATGCATGAAAAGATAATTAAGATGCTGCTTTCCTTATTTTCAGCTTCGTAAAGTTTCGCATACCGTGCATCGAGGAATTTGTATTCGTAAGGAATTTCCGGCAAATATTTTTTCCAGGTTTTTTCTATTTGCGCCAATGCTGCCGGAACATTTCCTGAAGTTTTGATAGAAATATTTCCAACGTTTCCATCAGTAACAGAAGGTTCATATAAAACAAGTGGAATGATTCGCTGGTGCAGCGATTCAAAATTAAAATCATTGAACACTCCCACGATAGTTCCTTTTCGGTCACCATATTGAAATTGCTTTCCAACTGCCGCTTCATTTGATTTTAATTCAAGCGCTTTTACTGCGGTCGCATTGATGAGAAATGAAGAAGTATCCATTCCATAATCTTTGGAAAAATTCCTTCCCGCAACTATTTTTATTCCATAAGTGGGAATAAAATCTTCATCTGCTACAACGTATTTTATATCTGCCTTTGAGGGGGCTAAAGAGTCGCCACGGTTGAGTTGTGAGCCTTGTGAATCCAGCAATCTTCCTGAAGGAATACGTGATGACAATGCTACTTCTCTTATGTTTGAATTGGATAATAATTCGTCTTTAAAAGATTGATAAGAATGATCAAGGCCAGAATTATACCTGACTGTTACCACGTGATCTTTGTCAAATCCCAGCGATTTATTTTTAATATAATTCAATTGCTGGAATACAATAACGGTTGCAATAATAAGGACAATTGAAATTGAAAATTGAAATACAACCAATGCTTTTCTGAAAGAAATATTTCCTCCGCCTTTTATGATAATTCCTTTCAAAACTTTTACCGGTTCAAAAGAAGAAAGATACAAGGCGGGATAAATCCCTGATAAAATTCCAACTATAAAAGGAACCAATAAAATCACGATCAGTACATTCCAATGCAATAAATTATTGACTGATAAATTTTGTCCTGAAAGTTGATTGAGCGCCGGCAATGCAACAACGGTAAGAGTAAAAGCAAGCACTGCTGCCATCCACGAAATAAAAACAGATTCGGATAAAAACTGAGTGATCAATTCTCCCTTGCCTGCCCCTGCAGTTTTTCGAACACCAATTTCTTTTGCCCTCAACACAGAACGGGCAGATGAAAGATTCATATAATTGATGCAGGCGATCAGTAAAATAAATAAAGCAATTGCGGCAAAAATATACACGCGTTTGATGTCGCCATTGATCTCTATTTCTTCATCCGTATGAGCATACAGATGAATATCTGTGAGTTTACGAAGAGTTAAAACAGAATAATCAGAAGCTTTGAATTTTCCATCGGCAGGGATATGCCTGTTTTGAAACGCAGGCAATTGTGCTTCAAAAGTTTTTACATTAAAATGATCGGGAACAAGCAGGTAAGTATAAAACGCATTATTACCCCAGTTGGTTCTCAAATTTTCAGCGCCGTACACTGCTGAATCTTTGAGCGTATTGAACGAAAGCAGTATCTCCGGATGCCAGTGCGAATTTTCCGGAAGGTCTTTAAAGAGACCGGTTACCTTACAGTCATACTGGTTGCCCAATCGGATCACTTTATTGAGAGGATCGGTATTCCCAAAATATTTTTTTGCGGTTTTTTGATCGAGCATCACAGAAAAAGGCTCGGCCAAAGCATTAGCGGGATTGCCTTCAGTTACCTTAAAATCAAATACATCAAATACATTTTGCTCCGCGAAAAATAATCCCTTTTCATTAAAAATGTTTTCACCATATTTTACGGGGATAGAACTAATGGGCAGGAGCCGTGTTGCGTGTTTAATATTTTTGAAATCATTCTCAAGCAATGGTGCAAAGGGCGGGGCAACAGCACCAAGTTGTAAAGAAAGAGCACCGGTTTCCGCATTCAAAAAGGTTCTTTCGATCCTGTAAATATTTTTTGCATTTTTATTATAGCGATCAAAGCTTAGCTCATTTAAAATATAAGAAGTAATGAGCAGGCAGCAGGCCAAGCCTACCGTTAATCCGAATAAATTGATGAAAGAAATAAATTTGTATTTCATCAGGTTTCGAAAAGCGATTTTGAAATAATTTTTTATCATTGTTTTAGTTCTTAATTGACAACAATTTCGTGTAGTCCTATCTGTTATATGAGTAAACCGGCTATTAATGTGAACCTCCGTTTTCAAATTTTCACAGCAGCACATTTTCACATTATTCACTTCGCAAACTCTTTACAGGATTCGTTATTGCGGCCTTAACCGCCTGGAAACTGATGGTTACTATTGAAATCAAAATGGCCACCAATCCTGCCAGTATAAAAACCCACCACTTTATATTGATCCGGTAGGCAAAGTCCTGCAGCCAGTTGTGCATCGCCCACCAGGTTACAGGAACAGAAATAAGAAATGCAATGCCCACCAACAATAAAAAGTCTTTTGAAACCAGCAGCAATACATTTTGAACCGATGCACCCAACACTTTGCGGATGCCTATTTCTTTGGTTCTTTGTTCTATTACAAAAGCGGAAAGCCCGAACAATCCCAGGCCTGCGATGATGATGGCAATAAGGGCAAATGCTGAAAATATTTTTTGGGTGCGAATCTCGCTTGCATACAGCTTTGCAAAATTATCATCCAGGAAAGTGTAGTCTAAAGCCCCTTCAGGATTATAACTGTCCCATTGTTTTTTTAAATCGGACAGAAATCCTTTTACATCGCTGGTATTTATTTTTACCACAAGCCCTCCATAATTATTTCCCAGCACCATCATCAGTGGCGCTATTTCCTGTTTGGCAGAGGCATAATTAAAGTCGGCCATTACACCTATAACTTTCAATTGTTGCTGGCCTGACCGAACGATCATTTTTCCAACCGGGTTGGTGCGGCTCCAACCCAATTCACGAACCATTGCCTGGTTGATCACCACAGCCGAAGAATCCGTCGGAAAATCTTTGGAAAAATTTCTTCCGCTAATCATTTTAATGCCGAGCGTTTTTAAATAATCTTCATCTACATGATAAATATTAGCATGAATTTCTTTGCCATTCCCATTGTCATTTTTAGGATAAATTTCAGTGCCATCCATAAAAGGAAGCCCAGGCACTGATCTTGAAATACTGGTGGCCACTACATTTTTATTCTGTGATAATTGCTGTTTAAAAGCAGGCTGATCTTTGCCCAGCAGCCGGGCATCGGGTAAAAACAACACCTGTTTTTTGTCGTAGCCCAGTTTTTTATTTTGCATAAAATACAATTGCTGGTAAACAACAATCGTTGCAATAATTAAAGCAATGGAAACGAAAAACTGGAATACCACCAGGCTGCTCCTCAAAAGGTTTTTTTGTGAACCATTAGAGGAAGATCCTTTTAAAACTTTGATGGTATTAAAAGACGAAAGAAAAAAGGAAGGATAAATGCCGGCAACAATTCCCGTAATAATGATCAGTGAAATCATTGCCAGTATGGATTGGTAGCTTACAAAAATGCTGAAGGGGATTTGCCTGTCTGCCAATTGATTGAAGTAGGGCAGAAGCAAGGACAGCAATCCAAATGCAATGATCATTGACAAAAAGGTAAGTACAACAGATTCAGTAAGAAACTGGATGATTAATTGTTTTTTCAGTGAACCTAATACTTTCCTGATGCCCACTTCCCGTGCTCTTTTTACTGCCCTAGCCGTGGAAAGGTTCGTAAAGTTTACACACGCCAATAATAAAATAAACAAGGCAAGCGCTGAAAAAATATACACATACTGAATGTCGCCATTCGGTTCCAGTTCATACTTTGTATGTGAATAGAGATGAATGTCGGTGAGCGGCTGTAATGAAAATACAAAGGTATTAATTGACTTTTGCGCTTCAGCCAGGCTTACACCCATGTCATGCTGTATTTCGGGAACCACATGTTCAGCCACCAATTGAGGGAATTTCTTTTCCAGTTGTTTGGGATCAGTATTTTTATTTAAAAGAAGATAGGTATAAAACCCAAGATTGCTCCACGTTTGTCGCGTGAGATGCCAGGAAGAGAGGCTTAGAAAAGCATCAAAATGAAAATGCGAATTTTCCGGAACTTCATCAATAACCCCGGTTACTTTATAAAGAACCTGGCCGGTTCCAACAGATAAAGATTTACCCAAAGCTTCTTCATTACCAAAATATTTTTTTGCAAATGCTTTGGAGATCACCATGCTGTTGGGCTGTACCAATGCGGTTGTGATGTCGCCTTCTACCAACGGAATTGAAAATAACTGAAGGAAGTTGGAATCCGCAAAAGCAAGTTGCTTTTCCTTAAATTGTTTGTCATTAAATTTTATAAAATCCTGTGCAGATGCAAGCCTTGTGGTAGCTTTAATTTCCGGAAAAGCATTCTTCATTCCTTCACCAACTGCTACGTCCACCATTGGATAAGCCGCAATATCTCCATTGCCGGTTACTGATAAAATTACCCGGTACATATTTTTGGCCTGCGCAGGATATTTATCATAGCTTAATTCGTTTAACACAAATACTGCTATGAGCATAAAACTGGTGAGGCCAATGGCCAGTCCAAAAATATTTATGAAAGAAAAAGCTTTGTTTCTTTTTAAGTTTCTTAGAGCAATTTTGAAATAATTTTTTATCATAGAAACCTTTTTAGTGACTTAAGGCAACATGATTTCTCATAAATAATCAAGCCTGATATTTTTCTGTTGATTTTAAGCGCCTTATAATTTAAAATAAAATAAAACTGTACGGTTTTGATACAGGTAGTGTTTCGTTTTGATACAGGAGATTAATTGGCTGATGTGCTAATGAATGTGAAAATTTGAAAATGAGATGGACAATTGATCATTTAAATCAATCCTGCTTATGGTCTGCAAGTTGTTTTCTTTTAATCATTACCGGTTTTTAAACAGATTTATTACAGTTGTTACATCCGATAACAAGCCGATTAAAGAGGGTTGTCTCGTCCTTGATTAGGCTATCTTATACCTGTCTTAAACTTTGAAAAAATCTTATGAGACAACCACTTTATTCTCCACTCAGATCCTTAACGCGGATATTTCTAAACTGAACGACAGAGCCGTGACCGAGAAAACCTATGTGCCCTTTGTCCCGCTTCAAACCGGGATGCTGCTTACCGTCCATCGTTCCATTCTCCCGTGCTGTAGTGATATCTGCATCAGTAATAACAGTTCCATTTAGTATCACTTTTATTTTTGAGCCCTTTGCGATTATTTCTTCCCTATTCCATTCGCCAACAGGTTTTAAATAACCACGCTTTGCAGGCACAACGCCGTATACGGAGCCATGATATTGATAAGGATGAAGGTCTTTATATTCAGGTGCATCATTATCCAGTATCTGTATTTCCATTCCCACATAGGCGGCATCACCTTCAAGCGGAGCCCTTATACCGACACCATTATTAGCGCCGGGGGTAAGTTTAAATTCAAAACGGAAATCAAAATCACTGTATTCTTTTTTGGTATAAAGGTTTCCTCCGCTGCCTTTTTCCGGGTGGATGGTTATGGTGTTGTTTTCAGGAAGATAACTATCCGTAGCGCCCATCCATTGATCCATTGACCTGCCATCGAACAATAACTGGTAGTCTTGCTGTTTTTCAATTTTGGAAAGGTGATTGTCCATGGTATTCTTAGAAGAAGTGCAAGAAATAAAAACTACTGCCGGAGCTAATAAGCAGAAAAATAAATTTGATTTCATTTTTTATTTAAGATTTAGGTAAACTACACGTTACACTTGTTGCCAGGAATTATACTACCTGTTTTGGTCCTTCAAACTGCCGGTTCCTTCAGGAACCAAATATATGAAAGACTAGTTTAAGGAAATGTATTTTTCTGCTATATTCTCATTTGGGCAATAAAAGGAACTAATTTAATGTCCGTTTCAGACAAATTATATTCGACACGGGGTGGAACTTTGTGATATGCTTTTTCTGATAATCAATTCACCAACTTCCAGTTCTTTCAACGTTTATGTCAGCATTTTTGGCGCAATTCCACAGGAGCGCATGAAATGGAAAGCAATGTGCACACATTTAATTGAATAGTACCTGCTATAAACTACTTTTGTGGTAAATTATAACTGCTATCAGGAGGATTGGCACATTCACAAAAAGATTTTTTTATGCAAAAGCAGGGATTGGTGATCAAGCTGGGATCCACCATCATTACGAACAACAAAGGAGAAATAGATGAAGTTGTTATTCAAAAGTTAGCCAAAGAGGTAGCTTCGCTGACAACCAGATACAATGTGGTATTGGTTTCCAGCGGCGCCGTGGCAAGTGGCAAGGCATTCATACGGAACTATAAGGGCACATTGACGGAAAGGAAAGCCGCTGCCGCAGTGGGCAATCCTTTACTTATTCAATTATATCACCGCTATTTTTCACAATATGGAATTACCATCGCCCAGGCGTTATGTGAACGTCACCATTTTTCTACCCGTTCGCAGTTTCTTCAATTGAAAGACACGTTCCTCGAATTTTGGGCGAACAATATAATTCCTGTGGTGAATGAAAACGATATGGTGAGTAACGTGGAATTAAAGTTCTCCGATAATGATGAATTGGCTACGTTGATCGCCATAGGACTTCATGCTGAAACACTGCTTATCTGTACTTCAGCAGGTGGGTTTTTGAATGCAGAAAAAAAAGTAATACCAGTGGTTGATAAGATTGATCATGAAATAGCGTCTTTTGTCCATACGGAAAAAAGCAGTATAGGATTAGGTGGAATGCTTTCAAAATTGACCTTTACCCGACTGGCCACCTCGCTAGGCATAAGAGTTATTATCAGCGGGCTTTCCGGGAAGCGCCCCCTGTCTGAAGCATTGGAAGGAACAAAAGGTACTATCTTTAAGGCATGGAAGTCAGATTTAAAGGCACGGCAAAAATGGCTGGCCAGTGGCTCAATAACCATTGGGAGCATCTACGTGGATGAAGGTGCCGAAAAAGCGTTATGCACGCGGAAAAGCTTATTGGCAGTAGGCATTTCTAAAGTAAAAGGAAAATTTTTGCCTGGCGAAGTTGTGCAGTTGGTTAATCTAAAGGAATTGATTATTGGAGTAGCCAAGGTTAGATTGAGTGCTGAAGAATTAAAGGAGCCTTTTCCTAGGAAAGGCTTTATTGCGGCACATGCTGATGATATTGTACTTTTCTAAAAAAAGTGTAAAACCGAAATATGAACAAAATTGAAAAACTGATTATAAAAACCCACAAAGCGGCTGCTGACCTGCGTAATACCAAAGAGACGCAGATCGTAAAAGCATTAAAAGCGCTGTGGCGGGAGGTGAATGAAAATACCGAAGGGTTACTAAAAGCAAACAGCAGGGATATAGAGAAGGGTGATCCCAACGATCCAAAAAAAGACCGGCTGCTATTGAATGCACAAAGAATAAAAAGTATTGCCAGCAGCATTCGTCAGATCAGCAAATTGCCCGATCCTTCAGGAAAAGTACTGGAAAAAAGAGTTTTATATAATGGCTTGCGGCTGGAAAAATTGTCAGTACCACTCGGTGTGGCAGGTGTTATTTATGAATCAAGGCCCAATGTAACTTTTGATATTGCGGCGCTCTGTCTGCGTAGCAGGAATGGATGTGTTTTAAAAGGAAGCATTGAGGCAGAAAATACGAATAAAGAAGCTATCAGAATAATAAAAAAAGTTTTAAAGGATCATGCTATCAATCCTGATTGTGTCACCCTACTTCCTTCAGTCAGGGAAACGGTTGAAGAAATGTTCAGGGCGACCAGGTACATTGATGTGCTGATACCCCGCGGTTCTGATCAATTGATACAATTTGTACGGAAGAATAGTCTTGTGCCTGTTATAGAAACAGGAGCGGGAGTCTGCCATATTTATGTAGAGAAGGAAGCTGCCCTGAATAAAGCGCGGGATATAGTAGTGAACGCTAAAGTTTCACGTCCTTCTGTTTGTAATGCAGTGGATACAGTGCTGGTGGATGAGTCGATAGCCCCGGTTTTTTTAAAGGAGTTGCAACCGTTTCTGGAGCAATATAAAGTGGAGATCTTTGCTGATGCCAGGGCTCATAAATTATTGAAGGGATACGCTTTTTTACAAAAAGCAACTGCAGAAGATTTTGGCCGCGAATTCTTAAGCCTGAAATGTGCCATAAAAGTCGTTAAGGATATTGATGAAGCATTACTGCATATACAGAAATATTCTACCAGACATTCAGAAGCGATCATATCAGAAAATAAAAAACAATGCAGTCGTTTTATACAGCAAGTGGATGCTGCGGCTGTATATACCAATGCGTCAACCCGCTTTACCGATGGTGAAGAGTTTGGGTTAGGCGCCGAAATAGGTATTTCAACCCAAAAGCTGCATGCGCGTGGACCATTTGCATTAGAAAAGCTGGTTACCGAAAAATGGATCATAAAAGGAAATGGGCAGGTACGGTGATTTGCCCCTTATTGCTCTTCCTGGACTTATCAGATCCTTGCGACCTGTTGAAAGCAGAAAAAATATCATGCAAACAGAAAAGTACTAGGAATCGAAAGAAAAATGTTCGGCAAATAAGGTAATTCAAAAACCATTCTTTTCCTTCTTTTTATTTGCTTGTAATGAAATAATTTTTAATTGAAAGTCAAAGTTTTTTAAAGCCATATCCGGCCTCACGTCAATGGCCCTCTCAAGAAGAGGAAAGCACTTTCCGTTAACGCTTTGCATTATTGACATTACTCACTTTTTAAACTCTTCACTGGATTGGCAACTGCGGCTTTTATTGCCTGAAAACTTACTGTGATCAATGCGATTATTAATGCGGTGATGATTGCTGTTAAAAATATCCACCACTCAATTTTTATCCTGTAGGCGAAACCTTCGAGCCATTTATTCATTGCCCACCAGGCCACCGGCAAAGAGATTAATGCGGCAATAAACACCAGCTTTAAAAAATCTTTTGAAAGCATTGAAGAAATATCAGTAACGGTTGCGCCCAATACCTTTCTAATTCCAATTTCTTTTGTTCGTCGCTCTGCCGCATAAGTGATGAGGCCAAATAATCCGAGACATGCGATCAGAATCGCGAGAATTGAAAATGTGATGGAAAGCGCAGCTGTCCTCTGTTCTGACTGATATATTTTGTTGAAATCTGCATCCATGAAAGAATATTTAAAGGGCATGGAAGGAGCCACTTTTTTATAAATATTTTCAATAGAAGTAATCAGGTTACCAGCGTTTGAAGTGTTGAGGCGAAATGCAAGACTTCCTGTTTGTTGCGACAGCAAAAAGCACAAAGGAGTAACCTCATCATGCAACGAACTAAAATTGAAATTTTTTACCACTCCAATGATATGGTATTTTGTAAAATCTTTTGAAGGAAAATTATTCATATAATAAAGCGGATGGTTGACTGCATCGGTGATTCCTGCTAACTTTGCAAACGCTTCATTTATGATAATTCCTGAAGAATCAGTTGGAAAATCTTTTGAGAAATTTCTTCCCTGCACCATTTTCATTCCAAGTGTAGGAATGTAATTTTCATCAATTCTCCATATTTGACTGCTTACCGCATTTTTTGTATCTGTAGCGGGGGTGGGAAAAAGCGGGCTATCACTACGCCAGCCTGCAGTAGGCAAATACCCTGTCATAGTTGCGTCCTTCACGCCGCTTAATTTGAGCACTTCGTCTTTAAAAACTTTTGCACTGTTGCCAAGCGATTCTGTATTTTTTATTACTAAAATATGGTAGCGGTCGTAACCAATATCTTTGCTTCTGATATAGTTAAGTTGTGAGTAAATCACAAGGGTTCCAATAATCAGAAAAATTGAAATAGCAAATTGGAAAACAACCAGCCCGCTGCGCAACCAACCAGTCTTGAAACCTGCTGCCACTTTCCCTTTCAGCACGGCAGCCGGTTTAAAAGAGGAAAGGTAGAAGGCAGGATACAGGCCAGCGAACAAACCAACAATAATCACCAATAAAATCAGCGAAGGCAACAACCATGAATCAAAAAATGACGCCATAGTCAATTCTTTTCCACTCAAAGTGTTGAAGTAAGGCAATAATAATCCAGCAATTATCAACGCTAAAATCATGGAGAGAAAACTGATTAGTAAAGATTCAGTCAGGAATTGCGAGATGAGATTTTTTTTCATGGACCCCAATACTTTTCTCACGCCGACTTCCTTTGCTCTGCCAGATGAACGGGCAGTGGAAAGATTCATGAAATTGACGCAGGCAATCAATAAAATAAACAGCGCAATAATTGAGAAAATATAAACGTATTGTATGTTGCCGTTTGCCTCCAGTTCGCCATCTTTTCCTGAATAAAGATGAATCCGGCTCAACGGCATTAAACTGTAGTGGAGATAATTACCTTGTTTTGCAAATTCTTCTTTTGTAAGATTCCAGCTTTTAAAAAAAGGTTCCACGTTTTTCATCACAAATCCATTCAACTGCGCATCTATTTTTTTTGCATCGGCCTTTTTACTCAAAACAATATATGTATTGAAATTATTGCTGGTCCATTGATTGATTTCGTAAGGAGATAACTGTCCGTACATGGAGACAAAAAAATCATAATGAAAATGAGATTCTTTTGGAACGTCTTTGATAACACCGGTTATTTTATATACTGAAGTATCGTTAACGGTCAAAGATTTGCCCACAACATCAGTTGAATTAAAATACTTCCTGGCAGTTGTTTCTGTGATTACTACCGAGTTGGGTTCTACCAGCGCTGTATGTGGATCGCCGGAAATCATGTGCAATGTAAATACATCGAACAATGTCGAATCTGCAAGGATTACTTTATCTTCCTGAACATTTTGATTGTCTTTTTTTACGAGGAAACCTCCGTGATCACGAAGACGCACATATTGTTCTACCTGTGGAAATTCACTCTTTAATGCAGCGCCTAATGGATCAGGGGTACTTGCTAACATAAAATGATGGCCGCCAAATTGCAGGTCGGCATCTAACCGGTAAATACGATCTATTTTTTTATTGTAATAATCATAATTCAATTCATCAGTAACATAAAGGATGATCAGAAGACAAGTGGCCAGGCCACAAGCCAATCCAATAATATTGATGGCAGAAAAGCCTTTGCTTTTAAAAAGATTTCTGAAGGCGGTTTTTAAATAATTTCTAAACATCGTTTTTAGTACCTGGGTCTTTGTTCGTAGTGAATGATGCCGACAAACCACGCCCCGCATCTTAATTCTTTTTTTAATGCTGTAACGGAAAAATAATGGGAATTTTAATTTTGGTATTTTTACATTTTCAGATTAGTTAATTATCACATTAACTATTCACTTCTTAAGCTTTCCACAGGATTTGCTATTGCCGCTTTTATTGCCTGGAAACTTACCGTTAGCAATGCAATAACTATGGCTAATATTGCTGCAACTAAAAATATGATCCAATCAATTTTTATTCTATATGCAAAAGTCTCTAACCAGCTGTACATTATCCACCATGCCAGGGGCAATGCGATGAAGCATGAGATGGTAACGAGCTTTAAGAAATCTTTAGATAGCAAGCCGGCAAGGCCTTTGGCAGAAGCTCCCAATACTTTTCTGATCCCAATTTCTTTAGTTCTTCTTTCTGCTGTGTATGCTGCTAATCCAAATAATCCAAGGCAGGAAATAAAGATGGCAAGTATGGCAAAAACACTCGCCAGTTCACCAATGAGCGCTTCTGTTTTGAACAATTGGTTAAAGTCTGTATCGACAAAATTAAATTCGACCGGATAACCAGGATTATCACTTTTGACAATCGATTCTATTTTTGCCATGACAGGCTTCATGTCGGCATTCGGTTTTAATCTGAGGGTTAAATAATTTACATAGGAAGTATCAGAGAATAAAATAAGGGGCGCGGCCGGCGCGTACATATCGTTGTAAATAAAATTTTTTATTACCCCGATGATCGTCATATTATATAATTCTCCTTTTTCATTATGCCTTTGGATGATACTGCCAATAATATTTTTATTTCCGATTGATTTTGCAAGTGATTCGTTGATGATTACATTGCTGCTATCGGTTTTTATATCCTCATAAAAATTCCTTCCGGCTTTTAATTGCATCCCTGTTGTTGGAATAAACTCAGGGCTTACATTATCTACAGTTATCAATAATTGTTTGTTTGGGTCCTTTCCGGGCCATGTAAAATCTCCGGTATTGTTTCCTAATTGAAGTACAGATTGTGAACTTAAAGTTGCATTTTGAACCAGTCCCGTTTGCATCAAATCATTTTTAATTACACCAAAATTTTCTTTCATCTTTCCGGTAAGGGTTGTGTAAATAAGCCCGTCTCTGTTGTATCCAAGATCTCTTCCCTTTACATGTTGAATCTGCCTGTAAATAATAACCGTGCTAATAATAAGAATGATTGATACAGCAAATTGGAGAACGACCAAACCTTTTCTGATAAAACCGGCGCTGCCACCGGATTGTATTTTAAGTCCCTTCAAAACTTTTACCGGATTGAACGAAGAAAGATAAAATGCAGGATAACTTCCGGCGATCAATCCACATAATAATGCAATCAGCAGCAGGCCACCCAAATGCAATGGATTAAAAATATCAAGTGACAATTGTTTTTCAACAAGAGAATTAAAAGCGGGCAAGGAAATATAAATAATAAGAACAGCAAAAAAGGTTGCGAGGAGTGCCAAAAACAACGCTTCTCCTATAAACTGAGCAACCAATTTATTTTTCCCCGCCCCTAAAACTTTTCTTACGCCTACTTCTCTTGCACGCTGCTCGGAGCGGGCCGTAGATAGATTCATAAAATTGATGCATGCGATAATTAAAATGATCCACGCAATCAGACTAAACAGGTTCACAAATTTTAACTGTCCTTCTCTCTCTTTTCCGTTATTGTCAAAACTGTTGTACATTCTCCACCGGTTCATCGGATAAATGGACAACTTTGCGTTTGCCCCTTTTTCTTTCGTTTGTACATATCCGTAAAGTTTTTTATTAATGGCTGCAATATTTGCATTTGGCTCGGTTTCCACATAAGTAATAATGCCATTGTTTCCCCATTTTTGCAACCAGTCATTTTGATTCAGAAAAATTTGAAATGGCGCAAGCCAGTCAAATTTAAAAGAAACATTTTCAGGCAAATCTTTTATAACGCCGCTAATCACGTAATCGCGCTGGTTATTCATCTTCAAAGTTTTGCCAATCACATCTGTTGATTGAAAAAATTTCTTTGCCATTTTTTCTGAAATCACCAAAGAGTATAACTGAGTGAAAGCATTAGCCGCATTACCTTCTAGAAACTGAAGCTGGAACATTTTTAAAAATGAAGAATCCACATAATTGCCGGATTCATAAATTGCTTTATCGCCGAGTGAAAAGAGTTCCGGATTGCCCCAAGTGCTCCTGGTAGTTCTTTTAATGCCTGGAATTTCAGCCTTAACAGAAGGGGCTAAAACGCCCGGAGTAGCGTCAAAAGTGAAAATAGTACCATCGTAGGCTTGTTGATCTTTTACAAGATATAAATTATCGCGGTTACTGAAAGAATGATTCCATGTTAATTCATTTTCTACCCATAAAAAAATGAGTGCAGCACATGCAATTCCAATGGACAAACCGAATATATTTAAAAAGCTGTAACCTTTGTTTTTCCAAAGACTTCTGAAAGTTGTTTTTAGATAATTTTTAAACATGGTTTAGTTCGTAGTTCTTAGTTTTGTTTTCCTCAGCTTCTGAATTTCCGTTTCCCCATTAGCATTACACCAAGATATTTTCAGTAACTGTCTGTCCATCCAGCATTCTGATGATCCTATGACTGTAACGGGCATCATGTTCGCTGTGTGTAACCATGATAATTGTTGTGCCTTGCTCATTTAATTCCATCAACATTTGCATCACTTCATTTCCATTCGATGAATCCAAATTTCCTGTCGGCTCATCTGCAAGAATTAATTTAGGATTGTTTACTACAGCTCTTGCAACAGCTACACGTTGTTGCTGACCACCGGAAAGTTGCTGAGGATAGTGGTTTTTTCTGTGCATGATCTGCACCTTGTCCAAAACTTCTTCCACCCGCTTTTTTCTTTCGTCCGCCTTTACTCCAAGATAAATGAGGGGCAATTCTACATTTTCAAAAACGGTCAGTTCATCAATCAGGTTGAAGCTTTGGAAAACGAAGCCAATGTTGCGTTTGCGCAAATCCGCTCTTTTTCTTTCATTGAAATGAGCCACTTCAATTCCATTGAAAATGAAACTTCCGCTGTCAGGATCATCCAATAATCCGAGGATGTTAAGTAATGTTGATTTGCCACATCCTGACGGGCCCATTACTGCAACAAATTCACCGTCATTAACTGAAAATGAAAGTTTGTTAAGCGCAACTGTCTCCACTTCTTCAGTGCGATAGATTTTTTCGAGGTCTTTAATTTTTATCATTGTTTGGTTTTTAAATGAAATTGTTTTTTGTTCTAAATATTTATTTTTTATTTTTTACACTTTTATCAGAAAATCATCAAATGGAAAAACTTCAAACGAATGGATTTCTGCTGGGCTTAAATGATCTTGTACTTTCATACACCTTTCTTCAATTTCACAAAATGCTTTCACTGTATTTACCTGCCAAATAAAAAAGAAACATAGAAAGATACAAAGTATAATTGTTGTTTTTATCAGAAAACTCTTTTTCATAAAAGTTGTTTTACGGATGTCTTATTTTTTTCGAGTCAATCTTTCTTCAACACCAACTCCTGCATATCTCCATAATTTTCATAGCTGCTGGTTACCACTTTATCACCAGGTTTTAAACCACTTAATACCTCATAATAATCAGGATTTTGCCGGCCTAATTGTATATCAACTTTATAAGCCTTTTTCCCGTCATCACTTACTTTAAAAATCCAGTTGCCGCCGGTTTGCTGGTAGAAACCTCCTTTTGGTAAAAGTAGCGCCTGGGTTTCATCACTCAATGCCAAACGGATCTGAAGTGTTTGTCCGCGACGAATTCCTTTCGGGACATCGCCAATGAATTCCATATCGACCTGGAAACGTCCATTCGTTACCTGTGTATAGACTTTTTTAATTTCAAGATTGTATGTTTTATTATCGAAATCAAAATTTCCTTTCAAACCGATAAAAATTCTTGAAATATAATGCTCATCAATATCCACGCGGACTTTATAACCACTCATCACATCAATTTGACCAAGACGTTCGCCTTTATTTTTCGATTGTCCAATTTCCGCATCCAAAGAAGTTAATTGGCCATCAATCGGCGCACGAACAATCAGGTCACCCACTTTTTGCTTCATAACATTCAATGCATTTTGAGAACCTTCAAACAGCTGACGGGCTTGAGTTACCTGCTGTTGATTGGAAGCAGAATCCTGTTGAAGAATCTTGTGAGTCAACTGGCTTTTTTGGGAATAATAATTATAATCATTTTTTGCTTTTTCAAATTCCTGTGAGCCAATTGCTTTTTGTGCAAATAAGTATTTGTCTAATTTATAAATACGTTCTGCTTCTTTCAATTGACTTTCCACATCAGTCATTTGATTTAGTTTGCTCACTGTATTTTGCTGTGCGGCATTTTTTGATATCTGCATCTGTGTGAGCAAATTGTACACATTGGTTTGTTGTGTTACAAGGCCCAATTGTAAATCTGTATTTGACAATCTTAATATCGGTTGTCCTTTTTTCATCATTGCACCATCATCCACATATTTTTCTTCCACACGACCACCTTCAACTGCATCAAGATAAATTGTAGTGAGCGGAAGTACCACGCCATTCACAGGAATAAATTCCTGGAAAGTTCCTTTTTTTATTTCACTGATGGTTACACGGTCAGTATCCACATTGAGTTTACTGCTCCCTGATGTGTAATAATAACTTGCGCCGATCAGTAAAACCACTGCCACAATTCCAACAATGGTTAGGATCCTTTTTGTTGACCATTTCTTTTTTTCTATTACTCTGTCCATTATATTTATTTAAACTTTCCAGTTTTGGTTTTAGAAATCCTGATTTAATTTCTTAATAAACTATACAATGCCATGCCATTATTTATTCCCTTGTTTTTCAACAATTTAGAAAAGATATTTTTCTAAAAGTGTCCGTTTTTGATACAGTTGACGTTCATTTTTGATACAAACGATTTTGTTCAAAGAAATGAAGGATTTTAGAAATAATTTCTTGTGCTGAAAAGATTTTTTTTGCGGCGTTGGATATCCCAATATTGGGCAGCACTGAAAATTCTTTTCTTTTCTTTTTTTAAATCTGTGGCTAAAGTTTCTTTTACTTCTGTTGTAAGAGTTTTAAATTCTTGTCTTGTCAAATTTTCTAACAAGTTGTTTGATTGAAATTTCATGATGTTTAATTTTAAGAGGTTTAAAGTTTGATTTTGATTTTTTTGAAATATGATTCTCAACTCTTTTTTGCTACATTTGATTTTAAGATGAAAACCTGTTTTCGTTTTTCTGTTTTCATACAGTACAAAGATGTGCCAAAACATAAGTGATTGATTTTCAATAAAAAATTTCCTGAAGCAAAAAACATTGTGTTCGCTTATGATACAGTCAATATCCGTTTTTGAAACAGGTGTAGGTTCTTTAAAAAATATTTGTAGTTTTTGGTAAACCTTATTTTTAAAAATGCTATTCTTGCAAACATTTTTAGAAAGTTTTGAGCTGCATCGTTTTATTTTCGGCTTTCTATACAGGATTTAATTTATTTTAAATTAATTTCAATAACCAAACAATAAGAATTTCTGTTTAATTTTTTTTCTATGAATGCAAAAAATGCGACGATATTAATTATTGATGACGATACCGATGTTTTAACCGCTGTCAGGATGTTATTGAAAACAGAAGTGAAGGAAGTGGTTACAGAAAAAAATCCGGAAAATATCCGTCATCTTTTATCAAAATATTCTTTTGATCTCATTTTGCTTGATATGAATTTCAACAGTTCTATCAACACGGGAAATGAAGGAATTTTTTGGTTAAAAAAAATTCGGGAGTTCGGCTCAAAAGCTGATGTGATCATGATTACAGCTTATGGAGATATTGATCTGGCGGTACGTTCTTTAAAAGAGAGCGCAGCTGACTTTATGGTGAAGCCCTGGCACAATGAAAAGTTATTAGATTGTATCCGGAAGACTTTAAAAGGAAAGGGGAAGGAGCCCGATCAACGATCAGTTTCTGATTCGTCTGTTATCGGTAAAGAATTGATTGGCGATTCAGAAGTGATGAAAGATATCTTTTTTAAGATAGAAAAAATTGCTCCAACGGATGCAAACATTCTTGTTCTTGGTGAGAACGGAACCGGCAAAGATTTGATTGCGAAAGCTATTCATCAAAATTCTTTGCGTGCTAAAAAACCGTTTGTAAAAGTGGATGTTGGCGCATTGACAGAATCACTTTTTGAGAGCGAATTATTTGGTCATAAAAAAGGTGCATTTACTGGCGCTGCCGAAGACAGGGAAGGCAGATTTGAAGGCGCAAATTGCGGGACATTATTTTTGGATGAAATTGGAAATATAACTTTGCAACAACAATCGAAATTGTTGAGTGTTTTGCAAAACCGCCAGGTAATCAGATTGGGAAGTAATATTCCTGTAAATATTGACATTCGCCTGATATGTGCTACCAACGTGCCTTTGGCGGAATTAGCGAATGAAAACCGCTTCAGAAAAGATCTGATTTATCGAATTAATACTGTTGAAATTACTGTTCCGCCTTTAAGAAAAAGGGGAGGAGATATTATTTTGCTGGCAACCCATTTTGCAAATATTTATGCAAAAAAATACTTAAAACCGCATCTGCAACTTGATGCCAAAGCGATCGAAAAATTAAAGCAGTATCCTTTTCCGGGAAATGTTCGCGAACTGCAATACACAATGGAAAGAGCAGTGATCATGTCAGAAGGAGAGGTGCTGTCTTCCTCTGATCTTATTTTTTCTCCTATTGAAACTATTGTTACAAAAGATGAGGAACCCAAAGATTTGAATTTGAATGCTGTCGAAAAAAATACCATTTTGCGTGTGATTGAAAAGCATCACGGAAACATCAGCAAAGCCGCTAAAGAGCTGGGTCTAACAAGAACCGCTTTGTACAGGAGATTGAGTAAGTATGATATTTAGCTAAGAGATGCAATTCAAATGAGTTGCTGATTTTTAAAAATTAATCAGGTTTTATAAAATTAAAAAAATGATTACGGGATTCTCTGTCTTTTTATAATTACAGTGGTTTCCATTTCACTCCTCATGTATGTTTAAAAGATTTGAATTTAAAATTTTTATAAGAATACTGCTGTTGTTTATCACTTTGATGGTGGCTGCTTATTTATTGATCAGCGGCACTTTTACTTATCTTTTTTTATTGTCGCCGATTGTCATTTATCAACTGGCAGAATTATATCGTTTTCAGAACAGAACCCAAAAAGAATTGGACCAGTTTGTTCAATCCATCCGCTATCGTGATTTTTCAAGGCATTTCAATGTAAAGCATGCTCCTATTGAATTGCAGCAATTGCGTGATGGATTTAACCAGATCACTTCCACTTTTAAAGATATCAGCAAAGAGAAAGAAACATCGTTTCAATATTTACAAAAAATATTGGAATTGGTTGACACCGGAATCATTTCTTATGGAGTAGATAAAGGTGAGGTGATCTGGATGAATGACTCGTTAAAAAAAATGTTGCAACTGCCTTATTTAAGAACGATTCATTCATTGATGTCGCGTGATGAAGTTTTGTATAATGACATAGTTTCTCTCAATCCGACTGAAAGTAAAATAGCCATGGTTCATTTGGAAAACCGCTCTTTTAAAATTTTACTTTCTGCAACCGCTTTTCAAACTGATGGTAAAAAATTTATGCTGATTGCATTTCAAAATATTAATGAAGCTTTGGATGAAACAGAATCAAAAGCATGGCAAAAATTATTGAGTGTGATGACTCATGAAATTATGAATTCTGTTGCGCCAATCTCTTCACTGGCCGATACTTTAAAGAACCGGCTTGAAAATTCTGTCTCTTATCTTAATAATGAAAACGGTGCGGTTCATGATCTTGAAATTGGAATTGAAACAATAAAAAGACGCAGCGAAAGTTTACTAAAATTTGCGGAAACCTACCGCAATCTGAATAAGGTAACAAAACCAAATCTCAAAAAAGTTTATGTGCGTGATCTGTTCGAAAATTTATATCAGTTGATGGAACCAACTTTGGATCAAAAAAACATTGAGATGGATATTGTTTTAAAAGATCCGAATTTAACGGTAGAAGTTGATCCAAGCCTTATCGAACAAGTCTTAATTAATTTAATTGTCAATGCAAAAGAAGCGTTGAAAGACAGGCCTGACGGACGAATTATTTTATCTGGTTTATTGAGCAGTAAAGAAAAACCTTTGATAAAAGTAGCAGATAACGGTACAGGCATAGACGAAGATGTTTTGGAGAATATTTTCATTCCTTTTTTCAGTACCAAAAAAACAGGAAGTGGAATTGGTTTAAGTTTATGTAAGCAGATCATGATGCTTCATAAAGGAAATATCAATGTTCATTCTGTTGCGGGCGAGGGATCGGTTTTTACTTTGCAGTTCTGATCTTATTTAAAAAGTATACCTGTAACAATCGCAATATTCTTCATCACATAAAAGTTTTCGCAGCGTTTTGTCTTTCAGGACATCAATATAATCGATCGGTTTTTTGTTTACATAAATCGTTTTGTAAACCAATCTTATTCCATGACTGTAATCAACGTACCAATTTACATGCCCCGTGTATAAAGGCTGAATCGGTTTCCCATCCAACTTCTGCCAACCATAAATTGCCACGCGGTTTGACCTCGAACTGCGCGTAAGCATGCCTGTTATTACTACATCTTTTTTTATTCCGGCAATTAATCCTTTCCTCGATTTTCTTTGCCCTTCAATAATTAAATGATGCTGATACATAGTTACCGCGCTATCCCGAAAAGCATACATGGGCGCAGGCTCTAATTTTACTTTCGCTTGCTGGTAAATATCGTTCACTATTTTTCGAGTTGGTAAAAAACAATGCAGGCTGTCCGCGATCATTTGTGCGGTCATTGGAGTGAGTGGAATTCTTGCAAAATCCTTATCGGAACCGATAGACAAATAATCAGGTGCAACAAAATAATATGCATGAATTACTTTGCCATTGTCAGTAGTAATTGATGTTTTTATTTTTACAAATTTTTTTAAGAATGAAGGAATATTTCCATCAAGAATTTCATTCTTTGCCAATTCTTCTCTTTGGATTCTATCAACAGCAAAAACCTTTTGATAGAATTCATTTCCGGTTATTGCATTATTTTTTCTTTCTGCCAGATTAAGATGGCGGGAAGAATTGCAGGAAAAAAGAGCGAAATATATGAGCAGAAGAATCGCCGCAGTAGGTTTCATAATTCAATTTAGTATTTAGGATTTATCTTTGCGAAAAATTTTTTATGAATTTACATGAATACCAGGCCAAAGAATTATTAAAAAGATATAATGTTCCTGTTCAGGAAGGGATTGCCTGCAGCACAGTTACTGAAGCTGAAGATGCTTATCGTTTTATTAATAGTGAGTATGGGAGCAAGTTTGCGGTTATTAAAGCACAGATACATGCGGGAGGAAGAGGTAAAGGGAAAATTAAAGGAACAGAACAAAAGGGCGTTGCTGTTGCTAAAAGTTTAGAAGATGTAAAAACGATTGCACAAAATATTCTTGGTGGAACTTTAGTAACTGTTCAAACTGGTGAAGCAGGAAAAGTCGTGAATAAAATATTAGTAGCGCAGGATGTTTATTATGAGGGGTCGGAACCGGTAAAAGAATTTTATTTATCTATTTTGATGGACCGGTCAAAAGGAAAAAATGTAATAATGTACAGCACTGAAGGGGGAATGAACATTGAAGATGTGGCACATGAAACTCCTGAAAGGATATTCAAGGAATGGATACATCCTGGCGGGGGCGTATTGCCATTTCAGGCTCGCAAGATTGCATTCAACCTCGGTTTGAGCGGCACTTCCTTTAAAAATTTCGTAAAGTTTATAACTAATTTATACAACGCTTTTGCCGGGCTTGATTGCAGCATGCTCGAAATAAATCCAATGTTCAAAACAAGTGACGGAAAAATAATTGCTGTCGATTGTAAAATGAATATTGATGACAATGCTTTGATCCGCCATCCTGATATTGCTGCGTTGCGTGATGTAAGTGAAGAAGATCCGACTGAAGTTGAAGCGGCAAAATACAATTTGAATTTTGTAAAACTAGATGGCAATGTTGGGTGTATGGTAAATGGTGCCGGGCTTGCAATGGCTACAATGGATATGATCAAATTGAGTGGCGGAGAACCTGCGAACTTCCTGGATGTTGGTGGAACTGCAAACGCTCAAACTGTTGAAGCTGGATTCAGGATTATTTTAAAAGATCCAAAAGTAAAAGCAATTCTTATTAATATTTTTGGAGGCATCGTTCGCTGTGACCGTGTAGCGCAGGGCGTTATAGATGCATATCAATCTATTGGAAATATTGAAATTCCGATCATCGTTCGCCTTCAGGGAACCAATGCTGAAGTGGCAAAAGAATTAATTGATAAAAGAGGATTGAAAGTTGAATCTGCAATTTTATTGAGTGAAGCTGCTGAGTTGGTTAACAAAGCTGTGGCTTGATTTGGTTTTTTACAGACCGATTTTTCAAAAAATGATGTGAGATTAATTTCTTGAATAATAAATTAAATGAAGAAGAGGATTTTTACTTTATCAGAATATTTTTTATAGCAGGTATAGCGGCTTATAAAATGGTTTTCATTTCACTGCACCTCTTTTATAAAATTTAAATCCGCCTTCCTGTTTTATTAATTTACAATTATTGCAGCTGGTATCAAACCCAGTGTTGGTAACTTTCACCACAAAGAATGCAGGTTTGGTAATATTGCCTTTCAGTAAGAGTTGCTCATCAGTCTCTCCATAAACGGGGGAGGCAGGCTTTTTTGCATAAAAATATTGAGCATAACTTTTAAATCCAATTGGCCATATATACACATTTTTTCCCTGCAAACTTTCATAAAAATCAATTGCAGGACCTTGAGAATATTTTTCAATTTTTGGAACTACTGTCAACAAATAAACAAAGAGACAAATAGCTGTTGAATAAAAAAGTAAAAGTATTGCACGCCAGTTTTGTTTTTTATTAAAAAAGACAATAGCCAGGATCACAGCAAAGAAATAAAAAATCCCAATAAAGCTTTCAAAGCCGCTCCAGTGAACGTTTACATTCAAACTTGCTGCTGCAAAAGGATCTTTTAAATAAGGCAAAATCAATTCATGATGATTGGCTATATAAGGAAGCGCTGCCAGCAAAAATGAAAATACAAATCCCATAAAAGCGGTTAAAATCAAAAGAGAAATCTTCATTTTTTCTTTGTTTATTATCAGCCAGTCGAGATAACAGGCAGCCATAAACGCAAGTGGCATATAAGTAAGCGAAGAGTAGTGAACAATCTTTGTAGTAGTGATGCTAAACAAAATCATGACTGTCCAGAAAAGGATTTTCATCATTCGTAAAAATGATTTTTTTACGTCCACATTTTTACCAAACAGAATTGGTAAAGCAATTATAGAAATTGGAAAACAACCAATGAAAACCACCACGAAATGATAATAAAAAGGTTCACCGTGACTTGCCACCGGATGCAAAAAAAGATCAGCCTGGTAAGAAAGGAATTCTTTTAAAAACCAAAAGCCGTTATTCATGATTTCCTGCCCAAACCACAACAAACAAATGATGGTGAAGAAGAAAATAAACAACAATATCTTTTTGATGTTGGGGAAGTTTTTAAACCTTGTAAATAAAAAATAAACAAAGAAAGAAATCAGAAAAACGAGTAAACCCACCGGCCCTTTGGTTAACGTTGCCAATCCAATGAAAAGCCCAGCCAGAGAAGGATACACAAATTTATTTTTAAAAACTTCTCCTGAAATGTTAAGATACATAAAATAGATCCCAAGAAAAATGAAATAATTGAAAACCGGATCTATAATTCCAGATTTAAAATATAAATGGGGCAAAAAAGTGCCGAGATAACTAATCGCCCAAATGAATCCAAATTGTGGGGATTTATATTTTTTCCCAACTAAAAAAAAGGTAACAAGTGTGATAATTCCAAAGATTGCATTTGGAAATCTTGCTGCAAATTCGTTGATGCCAAACATTTTCATTGAACCGGCCTGCAACCAAAAAAACAATGGCGGCTTTTCCCAAAAAGGTTGGAAATTAATTTGGACACGATGATAATTTCCTGTAACGATCATCTCTCTGGCGGATTCAGCAAAATTAATTTCGTCCCAATCAAAAAGATGAACTCTTCCCAGGAATGGAATGAAGAAAATGATGCCTGATAAAATAATTATCGTGAGGTATAAATTGCTTTGTTTTTTATTTATCGGGTTAGCAATTTCCATTTATAAAGTTTAAGCTTTGTCAGAAAATAAAGAATAGAAACTTTCAAAACTCCCAATCCATAAGTGATACTTCTGCTTAAATTAATGGAAGAAGCTTCTTTAAAATATTTGGTTGGACAGGTGATTTCAGCGATCTCAAAACCATTGTAAAAGATCTGCGCTACCATCTCATTATCAAAAATAAAATCATCTGAATTTTGCTTATAATTTATTTTCTGCAACACATCTTTATGATAAGCGCGATAGCCGGTATGATATTCAGAAAGTTTTTGATTCATCATTGTATTTTGAAACAAAGTCAAAAACCTGTTGGCCACATATTTATATAAAGGCATGCCACCCATCAAAGCACCCTTTCCTAAAATACGGCTACCAAAAACTACTTTATACAAATCATTACCAATCACTGAAACCATTGCCAGCAGTAATTTTGGTGTATATTGATAATCCGGATGAAGCATAATAATAATATCGGCGTTCAATTCCAAAGCTTTATCGTAACAGCTTTTTTGATTGCCGCCATAGCCTCTGTTTTTTGTATGTTGAATGATGTGTTTTATCCCTAACTTGTACGCCACCTCAATTGAATTATCGGTGCTGTTGTCATCCACCAAAACCAATTCATCTACTACATCCATTGGGATTTCTGAAATAGTTTTCTCTAGTGTAAGCGCGGCATTATAGGCAGGCAGCACAACAACAATTTTTTTACCGTTATACATTTATGCGGAAATAAATTTTTGCAAAGTAAAGGAATCAACAACTTATTCTCAGGATTAAAAAATGAGATTCTTGTTTTTTTTTATATAAGGGAACAAAAGCTAGTAATGCAATTGCAAATAATTTATGAAGAGAAATTGTTCAATAATATAATAATATCATAAGCTGATAATTCCAATCCTATTTTTCAAAAAAAGCAACACTTCCGCCAACCCAGTCCTTATCCTTATTATATCTTACACCGATCATTTTTCCTTTACTTAAACGCGCCAGGTTATTGACTGCTATTGGTCTTGCTGCCCCTTTTGGCCAGAAATAAAAAATTCTTATTTCTGCTTTTGCGGGAATATTTGGCGTCTTTATTACATCAGCATATTTTACCTTTCCTTGTAAGATCCAGTTCTCAGGATCGGCCACATTTTCAATATCTTCTTTGGTAACATCAATAATGACTCCCTGACCGGCAAAAGAATATAGAGGTTTCAAAACATAATTTTCAAGATCAGCAGGAATTTGAGTTACTTCATTGAGGTAAAATGTTTTAGGAACAAACGGATGGCGAATCAATGGCAACATAAATTTGCTGATCCGATAAAACCAGTTAGGATGCGATACCCATTCTACGTCCAATGGTTGTGTTATATCAACCACATCTCCAAGTTCAGCTTTCATTAGGGAAAGTTCATCAAAAATAATCCTGTTGTAAATTCTTTTTATTTGAATTTTCCTGCCCTCTTTTTGATAAAATAATTCCTTTCCTTCGAGTATCAAATCAGTGAGACATACAATTGGAATTTGCAAATAATCCTGGGTACAATAAAAATCAATTCTTGTCTTTTGCTGCTCCGGTTTTATTTCCAAAAGAATTACATTTTCAGTTTCATGCCCGCCTACAATTATTTCTTTCAAAAGTTGCAGGTAAGAAGCCTTATCAAACCCGCTTAAATAGTTGGAAAAATTTTCCGGAATTTCAAAATGCTTCTTAATTACTTCAGGATAATAAGCCTGAAAACCAAACAGGGTAGGGAATCCCTGCATTTCTACCAACTGAGGTTCCAGTTCTCCATTTTCATTTTCACAAACACCAAAATCAAAAGCAATGAAATCAGTATGATTATTTTCGTTGGCAACTTTTTCTCGTTTTGGGATTGCATTTTCAGTCAATTTTTTAAAACCAGGTTCTGTGATGATATCAACAATTGTTTCACATGCTTCAATCATTTTTTCTGTAAAACTTTTAGGAACAAAAACAGGAGTTTCAGCTACACGAAAATCAATTTCTCCGGGATGTTTAAGGTTAAGATCGGCTAGGAATTCTTTGTACTTTTTTTCAGAAAAATTGTTATTGAATTGGTCTCTTATTTCCGCGATCATTTGGTTATGGTGAAGGGTTAATTTTCAATAAAACAATATAATAATATAACAGTATAACAATATATCAATAAAACAATAAAATAATAAATCAACTCTTCTTCTACACATAAATTTCCTGCAAACTGTTCAACGCTATTTTTAGAAAATTAGGAAGAACATGATCATGTGTGCAAAGAATTTTATCAGGATCATTTAATTGTTCAATCATCGATTTCCATTTTTCAATTCCATGATTTTCGACAACAATTTTCTTCCTTCCTTCTGTTTTTAAATGAATGGTCATTCCGACAGGATCTGCTTCCGGATGGAATTGTGTACCGATAAAATAATCAGTAAAACGAACGCCCATTATCGCTCTTTCATAAGGCACATGAGGCCTGTCTTTTTCGATGCATAAGATTTTTGCACCTAATTCTTTTAACCGGGTTTGATTTGGCTGAATGACCTGGTAATCACGGCTGTCAACTGCATAAAACGGATCTGGTAAACCTTCAAAAACAGGTTCGAGCTTTCCATTATCCAGAAGATGAACAGGGAAAACTCCGAAGGCCGTTGATTTACGTTTTGTGATCTGTGCAATTTTAAAATACCTGCAGGCAAGTTGAAAAGAATGGCAGACAAAAAAGATATGTTTTTTCTGAACATTTAGTGGATCAGTATTCCATATTTCCATTTTTTTGACCCAGTTGAAATAAAGCGTATCCCATTCCATTCCTTCACTTTCCAAAGGACTTCCAGGCCCACCAGAACTTATATAAATATCAAAAGAAGAATCAGGTAATTCTTTTTTCTGTCGTACATCAAATTCTTCCACAAAAAGATCAATGTGATTCTCCTTCCCAAATTGATTTAAAATCTCCCGTAAACCCCGCATTCCCTGGTTTTCCTGCCCTGCATAAAGATCTAAAATGGCAATAGAAACAGCTTGTTTTTCATTAAGATTCATCTGGCAAATATAACAAAAGCAAATTTTTGGGGCAGTTAACGTTAATGCAATACTGCAAAGATTTCCACCATCATTGCACATTTGAAAAATTCCCTGATTTTTATGCTGATTCTTTTCGTAAATTCATATCAAAATTATCATCATGAACAGAATCAGCGACATCCTTTTACGCAAAGGAGACAATGCAATTTCAGTTTCTCCGGATACATCAGTGCTTGATGCATTGAAAGTAATGGCTGACAATAATATCGGTTCTGTGGTTGTAAAGGAAGATGACAAATTTGCCGGAATTGTTACAGAAAGGGATTACTCCAGAAAGGTAATATTGAAAGGAAAAAATTCTACCGATACAAGAGTGAGTGAAATTATGATGACTGATTTCCCTGATTTAAAGCCCTCTGATACAATTGAACATTGCATGGAGTTGCTCACAAAAAATAACATCCGCTATCTACCGGTTTTTAAAGAAAATCATCTTGCAGGAATTATTTCTATCAGTGATGTGGTGAAAGAAACGATCATTTCACAGCAGCAAACAATTGATCATCTTCACGATTATATCCAATCCTGAAACTGATTTTTTTTCTCCTGAAAACGTGAAAATCAATAACAAATCTTTATCAATAATTTACCCCATTTTTCAATGCCTCTTTGAAATTTAAAATAACTTCGCAGCTTATGAAACCTAAAGTTTACCTCGCTATTGTCCCGGTTATTTTCTCATATTTTATTGTGGCTACTTCCTGCAACAGTGGCCAATCTGCCACCGATCGGTCTTTGAAAGATTCTGTTGAAAAAGAACAGGCTATTGAAAAAGGAAAAGTGTATGAGAAAAAAACAATTGACACCGCTTTATATAATAAGTTGTTGAACAATCTTGCTAATCATGATACGACAGGAAAGTGGCCGGTCAAAATGCCTTATCCTCTGGAAGGTGCCATTTTTCCATTTCATCGTATTGTGGCATTTTACGGAAATCTTTATTCTAAAAAAATGGGGATTCTGGGCGAATTGCCTAAAAATGAAATGTTGAAAAAACTGAAAAAGGAAGTGGCAAACTGGCAGAAAGCCGATTCATCTGTTTCTGTTATTCCTGCTTTACATTATATCGCAGTAACAGCGCAAGGCGCTCCTGGAAAAGATGGTAAACATAGAATGCGTATGCCTTACAGCCAAATCGATACAATTATGAACTGGGCAAATGAAATTGATGCGTTGGTATTTTTGGACATCCAGGTAGGTCATAGTTCTGTAAGAGATGAAGTGCCGCCATTAGAAAAATATTTGAAATTGCCACAGGTTCATTTGGGAATTGATCCCGAGTTTTCAATGAAAGACGGACATGTTCCGGGACAGAAGATCGGAACTTTTTCTGCAGCAGATGTGAATGTTGCCATTGATGATTTAGCGGCCCTGGTAAAAAAATACAATCTTCCTCCCAAGATTTTAATTGTGCATCGCTTCACACAAGGGATGGTCACCAATTATCATCAAATAAAGAAAGTTCCCCAAGTTCAGGTGGTTATGGACATGGATGGATGGGGCGATAAGATATTAAAACGCTCTACTTATTTACGTTACATTTATAAGGAACCTGTTGAATTTACAGGCTTCAAATTGTTTTATAAAAATGATACCAAAACCGGTGCAGATCAGTTGTACATGCCTGAGGAATTATTAAAGTTTATTCCAAAACCAAGCTATATTCAATACCAATAACTTCTATATTTTTTATGAAAACGAATTTTGTTTTTATCGCTTTATGCGCCTTTATTTTGAGCGCATGTCATTCTGCAAAAGCAAAAGAAGAAACTGAGAATGCGGGAAAATCTAAAGGAAAAAATTCAGCAACAGCGGAAATGAATACACCGGTAGCTGATCTGGCCACAATGCTTGCAAAGAAGCAGGTGCCTGTCTTGTGTTACCATCATATCCGGGAACCAAAGCCAGGACAAAGTGAAACGATGAAGAGTTATTCTGTTTCCCCCGCGCAATTTGCCGAACAAATGAAGGCACTAAAAGACAGCGGTTATGAAACAATTCTGCCAAACCAGTTGTATAATTATTTGGTTCATGATGGCCCGCTTCCCGCCAAACCGGTGATGCTTACTTTTGATGACACCGATGAAGAACAATTCAGCATTGGTTATAAAGAAATGAAAAAGTATGGTTTCAAAGGGGTGTTTTTTATTATGACTATTTCGATCAATCGTCCTCGTTATATGACGAAGGAACAATTGAAGCAATTGGCTGATGAAGGAAATGCGGTTGAATCTCATACCTGGGATCACCATATGGTTACTAAATACCAGGGTGATGATTGGGAAAAACAATTTGTCAAGCCACGTAAAACTATTGAAGATATTACCGGCAAGCCTGCAACTTATTTTGCTTATCCTTTTGGCTTATGGAATCAACGGGCAATTCCCGAATTAAAGAAAGCAGGATTTAAAATGGCATTTAGCTTATCAACTAAAAGAGATTCTACCGAACCATTGTACACCATCAGAAGAATGATCGTACCCGGACAATGGTCAACACCTGGCATGTTGAAAGCAATGAAGAAAACTTTCGAACTGAATTAAAGGTTGTTCTGATTTTTGTTATCTATAACAGTCATCACCAAACGAAAATGAACTAATTATCTTTCCATCGTTTGTTGATTCTTTCGAGAATAGCATTTAAGCCTTTTAAAGTGCCGCCGAAATAATTGCTCCTGGCAAAAGAAGGAATGAAATCTTTATTAATAATTTTATTTTTTTCGTTTTCATTGATAAACTTATCAATTCCGAAATCAGTTTTTACAGATAATTTTTTATAGTCTTTGCAAATACAGATCACGATGCCGTTGCTTTTAGTAATTTTTCCAACGCCCCATAATTTCATAAGCCGGTAAGCGAATTCGTCGAATTTCTCCTTCTCAACCATGTTTGAGTCAATGGTAACGATACAAATTTCAATTGTTGTCTTTTTTTCAAAATGCTCCAGGATGGTTTCGAGTGAATCTTCTTCAGCCAACTTATAAAGTCCTGCGAAATCATTTACCCAGCCAACAGCGGCAGGCAAATTGTTCCAGATCTGTTGCCTGTAAGATTCCAACTGAGCGCCGGACATTTCTTTGTAGGGAGAGTAATCTGCTATTATCTGCCCCGAAGCTCCAGGCCAGAAAAATAAAATGCTAAACAAAAAAATAAAAAATCTCTTCATAAGCAAATAAAAAAGCTGCAGTATATTGATAAGAATTTAATCTTAGTAAAAGCGCTGGTTTATTTATAGGAAGATCCAGAGAAATGGCTCAATTCATACACCAAATCACGATTTTCAATTTCTTGCGGGCAAAATTAGAAAATTAATTTGAATCCAACGGACAAATTATTTAGAGATGTCGAATTTAAACTGGTATTAATTGCAAATTGTTTTTGAGAATTACTCCGATCAAGATTATTTTTTGCTGCTCCATATTGTACACTTAATAGTTGTGGGATGGCAACTTCCAAATGAAGATTTTTAAAAACTTTATAAGAAATTCCCGGAGCTAAGGAAAGCTGAACTGATGACTGACTTACATTCTGAAGTTTAAATCCTGAAGTGTCACTAACAGTTTGCTTTAAATAAAAATAATTTGCGTCAGCCTCAATAAAAAAATAAAAGTCTTTTGCCAGTGATTTGTATTGCCTGTAGAATACTCCTGCACCGTAACCGCTTGCCTGTGATTTATACTGTACATTCAGATCATTAAATTGATAGGAGGTTGAAGGGCTAAATTGCAAGTTGACGCCAAGGACTGAATTTTGCTTTATTGCCTGTCCAACAGAAAGAATAATAATTGCACTATTTGATTTAGAATTGGTTCGGTCATTTAATTTTGTAATCGCATTAGAGTAATAAAGCTTCCCACCAAGGAGAACAGACTTTTGTTTGATTTGAGCATTGACAAAAAATGAACAGCATAAGAAGGCAAGAGTAGCGAATGTAATTTTTCCTTTCATAAGTAATTGTTTTAGTGTATCAAAATTGAAGCGGCCAAAATTAGTTGTTATTCTATTCATAAAAAAATGAAAAGAATTTTTATTCTGAAAAAATAAAAGCGTTTGTCCTTTACCGTTAGATAACTTCAACAAAAAAAAATCAGCCATTCAAAATGAATGGCTGATCAAAGAAATAATTTTTAAAAATAATTCTTATGCTTTCTTATTAATTTCTGCTGCTGTTTCAAACTTCATAGAATTTTTTAAATCAGAATTACTGATATAAAATTTGGACTCCAACAGGGGAGTGTTCAAATGATTCAACTTGCTGCTGATAGCCAGCGTACTATCTTTTTTTGTAGTATCAGTGCCGGTTGTATCAGTTGTTGGAACCGTATCTCTTTGCGCGAAACTGAATGATCCAAAACTGTTTGCCCTGAAAATAAAAGCAAGTGTACTATCTTTTTTTGTAGTATCAGTGCCCGTGGTATCAGTTGTTGGAACCGTATCTCTTTGTGCAAAACTGAATGCAATCAGATTTTGATTTGCATTAAAGTTGAAAGCAGTGGTACTGTCTTTCTTTGTTGTATCAGTTGTTGGAACGGTATCTCTTTCAGCAAAAGAAAATGCAATCAAATTTGCATTTGCATTATTGAATGCCGTAGTGTCTTTTTTGGGAATAGAATCGGTGTTGGTTGTTGGAATTGAATCCTTGTTTGGAATGGTATCTGTCTGGGCAAATAATGCGTAACTGCTGAATGACAGCATTAAAGACAGCGCGATTGTTCTACTTTTCATTTAAAAAAAATTTTGAGGGTTAAGATTTTTAGGTTGATTCTACCTCTATAAAACAATTTCAATGCCATGAAATAGGATTGCCTGTTAAGAATCGACTTTATCTGCCTTATCCTCTTGAATATAAATGAAGTATGAGTAGACAAACAAAAAGTTAAATGAGAACCGGGACGCTTTTAAAAAGTCGTTTTTTATCTGTTTTAATACTTATCCAGATTATTTCGCTACTTCCATTTTTACTTTTTTATTCTTGATCTTTTCGTTTTTTATCAGGTGAAGAACATGATTCATTTTCACTTTTCTGATGGCTACGAAAGAGAAAAAATCTTTTACTTCTATCAGACCAATATCTTCTTTTTTCAACTGCCCTTTGTTGGTTAAAAAGCCGACAATGTCCACTTTATTGATCTTGTCTTTTTTTCCTGCGGTTATGAAAAGTGTTGCCCACTTTGGTTTTTCAGGCAAAATATTTTCTTCCGGGAGCGTGATCCGTTCATCTTCTTGTTCATCAATATAAGCGGGCAATTTTTCATCCTCGCTTATAATCAAAATGGCGGTTCCGCTGGCTTCCATTCTCGCCGTTCGGCCATTGCGATGCGTAAATGCATCTTCTGTAAGGGGCAAATGATAATGGATAATGTAACGGATGTTTGCAATATCCAGGCCACGGGAAGCAAGATCGGTTGTTACCAAAACATTGGTAGTTCCGTTTCTGAACTTTGATAAGGCGCTGTCTCTTTGTTGTTGTTCCATTCCACCATGATAAAATTCATTGTAAATTCCTTTTTCAGAAAGTAATTTACTGGTTCGTTCCACGGCCTCGCGATGATTGCAAAATACAATCGTAGAGCGGTTTCCGAGGTAACACATCAGTCTGAAAAGTGTTTCTGATTTATCTTTATCAGGAGAAAAAACAGATTTAATGGCAAGCCCCTTTTTCCCCTCATCCGGATTTAAATAATTAATTCTTTCCAGGTTTTTTAAACTGGTAAAACCGGGGATTTCAACTGCTTCAGTTGCTGAGGTAAGAATCTTTTTTTGAACGTTCTTTAATGATTCGAGGATAAATTTCATTTCTTCCAAAAAACCTAATTCAAGCGATTTGTCAAATTCATCCAAAACCAAAGTGGTTATTGAATCTATCGTAATATTTCCTCTTCGGATATGATCACCTAGTCTTCCCGGAGTTCCTACAATCACTGCCGGTGGCTGAACCAGGTTGTTTTCTTCGATCTCTCTTTTATGACCGCCATACGTTGCAGTAATTTTATTTCCGGTGCCCATTGTTTTAAAAACCTGTTCTATCTGCATGGCCAATTCTCTTGAAGGAACCACAATCAAAGCCTGTGTATTTTTATTTTCTGCTTCAAGATTTTCAAGAATGGGCAGCAGGAAAGCCAGCGTTTTTCCTGAACCGGTTGCAGAAAGCAAAATAATGTCTTCGTCTTTTTTATTCGCTTTCAAAGTCGCTAGCTGCATTTCATTGAGGGCATCTATTTTTAAATTTGCCAGTATATTTTCTAAGGAATATTTTTTCTTTTTCATTTCGTGCAAATGTAACGAAAGCGTTTTCTGAAAGGCTTTTAAAACTCCGCAACTTTTCAAAAAGTTCATAACCGTTTTAATAAAATATTTTATAGAATTATCTTCGCTGGCTATTATGAAAGGAAGGGAACGATTTTTTACAATTTTTACTTTGGGGTTGCTTTCGGCAATGGGTGCTTTTTCTATTGATATGTATTTGCCGGGATTTCCGGACATTGCCCGTGATCTTCATACAACTGTTGCACACATTACGCTTTCGATCACCAGTTTTTTCATTGGCATTTCTGTTGGCCAAATGATCTATGGGCCTTTGCTTGACAAGTTTGGAAGAAAAAAACCTTTGGTGATTGGACTGATCGTTTATTTGTTCACCTCTGTCGCCTGCGCTTTTGCTCCCACTGCTGATGCATTGATAGGAATCAGGTTTTTACAGGCTTTAGGTTCATGTGCGGGAATGGTTGCTTCCCGCGCTTTGGTGAGAGATATTTTTCCTGTGAAAGAAAATGCTAAAATCTTTTCTTTACTGATGTTGGTGCTTGCCTTGTCACCAATTATTGCCCCAACTTTAGGAGGATATGTTTCTGCTGCTTTTGGCTGGCAAACTATTTTTTATATTCTTGCCGGTATTGCCGGCATTACTCTTTTGCTGACACTTTTTAAATTGCCTGAAGGGAGAAAGCCTGAACTTACTCTTTCACTGAAACCGAAACCAATTATCAATGGTTTTTTAGAGGTTTCAAAAGTGCCACAATTTTACACATATGCTTTTGCGGGAGCAATCGCTTCATCCGGGTTATATGCTTATATTGCAGGTTCGCCTTTTGTATTCATGGAAATCTATCATGTTTCTGAAAAGCAGTATGGATGGATCTTTGCATTTGTAGCGATGGGATTAATTACTGCCAGCCAAATCAATACTCTTTTACTCAGAAAATATTCCAGCGAACAAATTATTAAGGCCACTTTATTTTGCCAATGTCTTACAGGAATCGCGTTGGTTTTAGGAACCTGGTTTCATATTCTCGGATTGTTTTCAACCATCTTTCTGATTTGGGTTTTTCTGAGCACTCAAGGTTTCGCTTTTCCCAATTCATCTGCGCTTTCTTTAGCGCCTTTTACCAAGAATGCCGGCACCGCTTCTGCATTGATGGGAGCAATTCAACTTGGCATCGGAGCGATTTCCACAGCGTTGGTAAGTATTTTAAACAACGGAACGGCAATGCCAATGGCAGCAGTTATGTGTGCCTGCGCGGTTGGAAGTTTTCTTGTTTTAATAATTGGAAGAAGGAGAATTGGGATGCAAAAAGAAATTAGCTTTCAGTGATGACTGCGCCTTGAATGTCGGCCCGAAATGATTTACAGTATTGTTGTGTTGTTGTTAATTAAAGGTTTCAAACTGTATTAATTTATGGATGAAATTTTTCTCCTTTCTTTAGCATCTCAAGAATTGCCTTCATTCTTTTATTTCTTGTTTCAGGTTTTTTTGCGGTTTGCAGTCGCCACACAATTGAGTAGATAT
>Ga0157370_10000622_pt1 | contig 44136 bp, 38 predicted proteins | sample C35metaG_FD_113463 | JGI IMG/M metagenome (GOLD analysis project Ga0157370, IMG submission 113463) | Corn rhizosphere microbial communities from Kellogg Biological Station, Michigan, USA - C3-5 metaG | ecosystem: Host-associated > Plants > Roots > Rhizosphere > Soil | place: USA: Michigan...
AGGAGGAAAATTAACCCCTAGACAGAAGATGATTAACCTGATGTATCTGGTTTTCATCGCAATGTTAGCAATGAACGTATCAAAAGAAGTTATTTCTGCTTTTGGTTTGATGAATGAAAAATTTGAAAGTGCAAATACAAGTTCAACAGAAACAAATGCAGGTTTATTAACATCTTTAGATCAAAAAGCTGCTGAAGCAAAAGGAGAATTCGCTATTGCTGCAGTTACAGCTCATAAAGTTGAAGCAATTACAAAAGATTTTTATGATTATATAGCTACTTTAAAAGCTCAGGCAGTTAAAGGTTTCGAAGTTGATAAAGAAACTGGAAAAATGCCTTATGAGTCAATGGATAGAGGAGATAATATCGACGACTGGTTTACAGGAGACGGTTACACTAAAAAAGGTAACGAAATTATTTCTAAAATCGAAAAATACAAAGCAGATATTAAAGGTGCTTTAGGAACAGACAAAAAATACGCGGCAATTATTGCTGAGGTTGAAAAGAAATTTGATGTTTCTGATGTAAAGAACAAAGAAGGAATTAAAGAAAAGTATTTAGCTTATCACTTCAAAGGTTTTCCTGCAATCGCATCTGCTGCAAAACTTTCAACTTGGCAGAATGATGTTAAAAAAGTTGAAACTGATGTTTATAACAGCGCATTAGGAAAAGCTGCAGTTGCTGCTGCTTCTTACAGTAATTATCAAGCAATTGTTGTTTTAGACAAAAATGCATATTTCCAAGGTGAAAAAGTTACAGGTAAAGTTGTTTTAGGTCGTTATGATGAAAACACTAAACCTACTTCATTCCAAGGTCCAGGACAAATCGTAAACGGACAAGCTGTTATCTCTTTAACTGCTGGTGGAGTTGGAGAACAAGATATCAATGGGCAATTTACTTTCTTAGAAGATGGAAAAAATATTCCATTAAAATTCTCTGGAAAATATGTTGTAGTTCCAAGACCAAACTCTGCTACAATTTCTGCAGATAAAATGAATGTTGTATATAGAGGAGTTGTTAACCCAATCTCTGTATCATTCGCTGGTGTTGACGCTAACAAAATCGTTGCTAGTGCTCCAGGATTATCTTCAGCTGGAAAACCAGGAAAATATAACATGAGCCCAGGTCAAGGTACTGAAGCTACAATTTCTGTAACTGGTACATTACCAAACGGTGATAAAGTAACAGACAAGAAAACATTCAGAATTAAAGGTATTCCTGGTCCAACAGGAACAATTAGAGGAGAAATGGGTGTTGTAAAAGGACCTAAATCTAACCTTGAGATTGCTACTATTGGAGCTAAACTTCTTGATTTTGATTTTGAGGTTGGTTTAGATGTTGTTGGATTCAATATGAAAATTGCTGGACAACCTACAGTTGTTGTTTCAGGAAACAAAATGAATGCACAATGTAAACAAGTACTTTCAAGAGCAGGTAAAGGAGACCAAGTTACTATTTCTGAAATTAAAACTAAACTGGTAGGTGCAGGTAGTTATTTATTGCCAAGAACTGCTCCAGTAATTTACGAAATACAATAATAAAGTAGTGTAAGCTACGTTCAATATCTTATAATGATACCACGATGAAAGTAAGAAATTTTTTAATAGCCGTTGTTTCTATCGCTGGAGGTTTTGCTTCTAATGCGCAATCTAATTTGCTTAACGCAAAAACGCCTGATCAGATTGGACTTAAAACTCCTGCTCAACTTATATCTGACAATGATAAGCCTTTGGCTTATGGTTATGTAGATGATAGAGATATTTTGATGGGAAAAACTACTTGGGAAATCATTGATTTAAATGAAAAAATCAACTTTCCATTATACTTTCCTGTAGATACAGCTAATATTGGTGCTAATAGACGTTCTCTTTATGACGTTTTGACTAAAGCTATTAAAGGTGGAAAAGTAACAGAAGTGTATACTGATAGTTATTTTAATACCAAAAAATCTATGAAAGATATCGAAGGATCATTATCTCGTATTGATACAACAGATGCAGGTAGAGAGTTAATTAACCAATATCCAGATGACTACAAATCACGTGTTGTGAAGAAAAAAGTAGTAACAGGTAAAGGTAAAAATAAAAGTGTTTCTTATGTTGAAGAAACGGTTGGACCAACAAGAACGGTTCCTGCTGAATACATTTTGAAACAAGATCTTACGGCTGCAGATGTTACTCAGTATAAAATTAAAGGATACTGGTATTTTGATAAACGTCAAAGTGAATTGAAGTATCGTTTACTTGGAATTTGTCCAGTAACTCCAGACGTTTATACAATGAATAGTGATGAAAAGGATTATATTGAATTATTTTGGGTATTCTTCCCAAATGCCAGAGAAGCTCTGCATGAAGCAAAAGCTTTCAATGATAACAATTCAGCTCTTCCAATCTCTTTTGATCAGATTTTAAATTCAAGACGTTTTAATGCTGTTGTTTACAAAGAAGAGAATCTTTATGGAGACAGAGCTATTAGCGATTACATGAAAGACAATGCTCAAAATCAATTGTTAGAATCTGAAAGAGTGAAAGAGAAAATTCGCAATTTCGAACAAGATATGTGGAACTACTAAGTTGATACATAACATAATAATTAAAAAACTCTTATTACATTTGTAGTAAGAGTTTTTTTTATGTAATAAATTAAAAAAGCTTTTAAGCTGAATTAAAAGCTTTCAAAATTATAATAATTTATTTATGTAAGAAAAATAACAATATTTATAATAAATTTTCGTTTAATGTCTTGTAATAAATATTATGATGAAAATAAGAAATTTTTTAATAGCTATTGTTTCCATCGCTGGAGGCTTAGCTTCTAATGCGCAGTCTAATTTACTTAATGCAAAAACTGCAGATCAGATAGGAATTAAAACACCTGCACAGATGGTATCTGATAACGATAAGCCCCTTGCTTATGGTTATGTAGATGATAGAGATATTTTGATGGGGAAAACTACTTGGGAAATCATTGACTTAAATGAAAAAATCAACTTTCCATTATATTTTCCTGTGGATACTGCTAACATTGGCCCCGATAGACGCTCACTTTACGATGTTTTGACGAAGGCTATAAAGAATGGTAGAATAACGGAAGTTTATGCAGACAGTTATTTTAATACAAAGAAATCTTTAAAAGACATTGAAGGGGCATTATCTCGTGTAGATACAACAGATGCAGGTAGAGAATTAATCAATCAATATCCAGATGACTACAAAACACGTGTGGTTAAGAAAAAGATTGTTACTGGTACGGGAAAGAACAAAAAAGTAACGTATGAAGATCGAACAGTTGGACCAACTAGAACTGTTCCTGCTGAATATATATTGAAGCAAGATCTTACTGCAGCAGATGTTAGTCAATATAAGATTAAAGGATTTTGGTATTTTGATAAACGTCAGAGTGAATTGAAATATCGTTTACTTGGCATTTGTCCGGTAACCCCAGATGTTTATACCATGAATAGTGACGAGAAGGATTACATTGAATTGTTTTGGGTATTTTTCCCGAATGCGAGGGAAGTTTTACACGAGGCTAAAGCCTTTAATGATCAAAATTCAGCACTTCCAATTTCATTTGATCAAATATTGAATTCGAGAAGATTTAATGCGGTTATTTATAAAGAAGAGAATATGTACGGAGATCGTGAGATCAAAGATTATATTCGTGACGATGCACAGAGTCAGTTATTAGAATCAGAAAGATTAAAAGAAAAGATACGTAATTTCGAGCAAGATATGTGGAATTACTAAGTACTCAAATCAAATTATAGAAAAACTCTTGCTACCTTTGTAGTAAGAGTTTTTTATTTATACACTTCGCAATGCTTGATTATTTAATCGTCGGATCTGGATTGGCTGGAATTTCTTTTGCCGAAACTGCACTTAAAAACAATAAAACTATTTTGGTTTTGGATAACAAATCGCAAAACTCATCTAGAGTAGCAGGAGGTTTGTACAATCCTGTTATTCTAAAGCGTTTTAGTGAAGTGTGGAAGGCACAAGAACAATTAGTTCTCATGAATGAATTCTATGACCAGGTAGAAGATAAATTAAAAGAGAAATTCAATTTTAAAATGCCGGTTTTAAGAAAGTTCTTTTCAATTGAAGAGCAGAACAACTGGTTTGCAGCTTCCGATAAAATTAATTTGGCACCTTTCCTATCTACCAAATTAATTACTAAGAAATATAATAGTATCGATTCTCCTTTTGATTATGGAGAGGTTTTGCATACTGGTTATGTTAAGACTGCTTTATTATTAGATAGTTATAGAGAATATTTGCTTGAAAATAATTTATTACTTGAGGATTCTTTTCACAGCAGTTTCCTAGAGATTTTAGATTCTGGGATTCAATATAAAAATATCAAAGCGCGTCATATTATTTTTGCAGAAGGTTTCGGAATGCATAAAAATCCGTATTTCAATTACCTGCCTCTGGATGGTACAAAAGGAGAATTATTTATTATAAAAGCACCAAAATTAAATATTGATGTAATTGTAAATACCAGTGTTTTCATTTTACCGCTGGGTGGAAATTTGTTCAAAGTAGGTGCGACGTACAATTGGCAGGATAAAACAGATACACCCACAGAAGAAGGTAAACAAGAACTTCTAGAGCGTATAAAAGAAATTATTACGTGTGATTTTGAAATTGTAAAGCACTTTGGAGGAGTACGACCTACCGTTTCGGATAGAAGACCTCTTTTGGGAACACATGAAGTTTATAAATCACTACACATCCTCAACGGACTTGGTACCCGCGGCGTAATGCTGGGTCCGGCAATGGCCAAAGCTTTATACGATCATATCGAAAACAATATTACTCTAGATCGAGAAGCAGATATTAAGCGATTTCATAAAAGATATTTAAAAAATATTATTTCTGACCGGCCTTAGGATCATAAGAAACAAACATATTTATATATAAGTTTCTAGAAAGGCGCAGCACAAAAGGAAATAAAACAACTAAAGTCAGAATAATTGATACAAACGATTGTTCGATAGTAGCTCCAAAAAAGACAAAAGAAACAATAAATGCGGCAATTCCAACAGCGACATTTAGTCCGTAGCTTACATACATTGCGCCATAAAAAAACGAAGGTTCAATTTGATATTTAAATCCACAATGACTGCATTTTTCGTTCATTTTTAGAACTTTAGTCAAATGAAGCGGATTTTTGTCTTCATACATGCTTTCTTTTTGGCATTTTGGACAACTTCCTGTTAAAATACTATTTAGTTTGGATCCTTTTTTTAACATTTGCAAAAATTTTGATCAAAGGTACATTTTTACGCCTTTATTTCTTGTAACAACAGTCACAAATTATGCTTAACATACACAATCTTTCGGTTTCTTTTGGAGGAACATATTTATTTGAAGAAGTTACTTTTCGTTTAGGTGCAGGAGACCGAGTTGGTCTTGTGGGTAAAAACGGAGCAGGTAAATCTACAATGCTAAAAATGCTGGCAGGAGATTTTAAACCAGACTCAGGAGTTATTTCGCAAGAGAAAGATATCAGAATGGGTTTTCTACGTCAGGATATTGATTTTGAGCAGGGAAGAACTGTGCTGGAAGAAGCATATGAGGCTTTTACAGAGATCAAAATTGTAGAAAAGAAATTAGAAGAAATCAATCATCAATTGGTTACAAGAACCGATTATGAGAGTGAAGAATACAGTCAGATTATCGAAGACTTATCTGATTATACACATCGCTTTGAGCTTTTAGGCGGTTATAATTATGTTGGAGATACAGAGAAAATCCTTTTAGGTTTAGGTTTTAAAAGAGAAGTCTTTAATAATCAAACCGAAACATTTTCTGGAGGTTGGAGAATGCGTATCGAATTGGCAAAATTACTTTTGCAGTCAAATGACGTATTGCTTCTAGATGAGCCAACCAACCACTTAGATATCGAAAGTATTATTTGGTTAGAGAGTTTTCTTCGTAATTATCCTGGCGTTGTGGTGATTGTATCGCACGATAAAATGTTTTTGGATAATGTTACCAACCGAACAATCGAAATTTCTTTAGGAAAAGCATACGACTTTAATAAGCCCTATTCTCAATATTTAGAATTACGCCATGAAATTCGCGAAAAGCAATTAGCAACTCAAAAAAATCAGGCGAAAAAAATTGAAGAAACAGAAAAATTAATCGAGAAATTCCGTGCCAAAGCTTCAAAAGCATCGATGGCGCAGTCGTTGATTAAAAAATTAGATAAAGTAGAAAGAATCGAAGTTGATGAAGATGATAACTCTGTAATGAACATCTCTTTTCCAGTTTCAAAAGAACCGGGGAAAGTTGTAATCGAAGCAGAAAATGTTACCAAAAGCTACGGAGACAAAACGATTCTAAAAGATATTAGTTTATTAGTAGAAAGAGGCAGTAAAATTGCATTTGTTGGACAAAACGGACAAGGTAAATCTACTTTCATCAAAGCATTGGTAAACGAATTTGAGTACGAAGGAAACATCAAATTAGGGCATAATGTTCAATTGGGTTACTTCGCACAAAATCAGGCCGAATACTTAGATGGCGAAATCACTTTGCTGCAAACTATGGAAGATGCTGCGACTGATACAAATCGTATGAAAGTTCGCGATATGTTAGGTTCGTTTTTATTCCGTGGAGACGATGTCGAGAAAAAAGTAAAAGTACTTTCTGGAGGAGAACGTAACCGTTTGGCACTTTGTAAATTACTGTTACAGCCAATCAACGTATTACTGATGGATGAGCCGACAAACCACTTAGATATCAAATCTAAAAATGTTTTAAAAGCCGCACTTCAAAAATTTGGAGGAACACTGTTATTGGTTTCTCACGACAGGGATTTTCTTCAAGGAATGTCGAACATTGTTTATGAATTCAAAGATCAAAAAATCAGAGAATATTTGGGAGACATCAACTTTTTCTTAGAACAGCGTAATCTAGAAAACATGCGCGAAGTAGAGAAAAAAGATGTTGTAAAAACGACAGCTCCAAAAGAAAATAACAAAACATCATACGAAGACCAGAAAAAAGGAAAAGCACTTCAAAACAGATTAAGTAAAATCGAAAGCCAGATTCAGCAATTAGAAAAAGACATTCAGCACGACGATAAACTACTGGCTTCTAATTATGATAAACATATAGAAGACGCCTCATTTTTTACAGCTTACAACAAAAAGAAAAAAGATTTAGATCAGTTACTTTTAGATTGGGAAGTCGTTCAAGAAGAAATTGATAATTTTAGTGCATAATATAATTTTTCGGGAGCTGATCCAGCTTTCCGTTTCAAGTCCTCATAAAAAAAGCAAAGTTTCTAATGTTCTAAAAAGAGCTTCCGTTGGTCGCTTTTTTAGAACAAGAAACCTTTGCTTTTTTTATTCCGGGCTTTCCACTGCAATCTGGGCTAGAAAAAGTTTCAGGTTTCAGGTTTCAAGTTGGTAAAAAACCTAAAACCTAAAACAAACTACTTAATGATCCCAATAGACCTCGAATGCTCAATCGCTTTACTGCTGTCTTTAAAATAGCAAACTGAGACATTTAGGCTTTCAAGGTTTTTAAGAATTTTTTGAACTTCTTTTTTCTGATATTTACCAGTCTGCCTAATGTAAACAGCGATCACGGTAACGGGAAATATTTTGCAGATTCGTTCATACAATACAGGATCATGCTGGGAATCATCGCCCATTAAAATATATTTGAGAGTAGGGTAGAATTCTACAACGTGTTTTATTTTTTCAAATTTATGATCGTGATTCCCTCTTCCGCTCATAAAAAAATCCGTAATTCCTCTTTTGATATCTTTAAGCAGCACAACCGCCTTTGGCAGTTTATTAATTCGGGTAAATTTTGCAATAAATCGATATAAATTCCATTCACTGCTCGAAACATAGAAAAAAGCATTTGCCTCTTCTGGATTCTCTCTTCCTGACTGGCTCAACGCCTGATAATGCGAAACAACATCTTTAAAAACCTTTCTGTCGTTTACATTTCTAAAAAGTAAAATATAGATTTTTCTAAAGAAATTATTGGTGTGCGAGATCAAAAAAGTATCATCGATATCTGATATAATTCCGAGTTTGCCTTTATGGGGTCTTATAAAACTGCCTTTGCAGCTCGTTTTTATGTCATTGTATTTCAGGCTTACTTCATAAGGCATCCAGCCAAAATGCGTTTCCTTTTCAAGCGGAATACAAAATTTAAAATAACCATCATCTAAAGTTTTGGTGTGAATTATTTCCTCATTATAATGAAGATAAACATCAAAATTTTTAATGGTTTTTATTCGGAATAATTTGAGAATCGAGGTGGCATTTTTTAACTTCTTTTTTTCAAAATCGTAATTGTGTTCTCTTCTTAAAACATGCCCCATCACAATTAATTCTTGCTCATTTGCATAACCTCGATATAATTGTAGAATTGGTTTCATTAATTACGTATATTTAGGTAACTGTAAATTACTTAAATTAATTGGTTTTAAAAATAAAATTTTGAAAAAGAATATACTATTTATTGTAAATCCGATATCTGGAGATCTAGACAAATCGGATTTAATTGAATCTGTTGAAGAATTTGCGTCGACACATCATTTTAATCTGGAGGTTTATGAAACCACAGGAAAAAACGATTTAAAAGCAATACAAACTATATATAAGCAGCATAATCCTGAACGAATTGTTGTAGCAGGAGGCGATGGAACTATAAAAATGGTTGCAGAAGCAATGGAAGATCACGACGTCATAATCGGTATTCTGCCAGCTGGCTCTGCAAACGGACTTTCGGTAGATCTGGATCTTCCAGCCGGAATCGAAGAGAACCTTAAAATAGCCTTTTTAAACAACTATATCGAAATGGACATGATTTGCATCAATGGCAAAAAAAGTATTCATTTAAGCGATCTTGGTTTAAACGCAAACTTGGTAAAAAACTACGAAGAAAGTGATGTGAGGGGTTTTTGGGGATATGCATTACAAGCTTTTACAACTCTTAAAGAGGCAGAAGAACCATTTGTAGCAACTATTACGGCAAACAACAAAACAGTTCAGCACGTTGCAAGAATGATTGTAGTTGCCAACTCGCAGAAATATGGAACAGGAGTAATCATAAATCCTAATGGTTCTATGAATGACGGAAAGTTTGAATTGGTAATTTTAAAAAGCCTGGATTTACTTTTAATTGGAAAAATTATTACGGGAAATATGCCAATCGATTCTGATGATATTGTCATTATTTCAACAGACAAAGCCACTATAGAAACAGATTATCCAGTAAATTTTCAGATTGACGGAGAATATTGCGGGGCACAGAAATCTTTAGAAATTCATATTTTGCACAAGCAAATGAAATTGGCTGTTCCTTAGCGGTAAAGTGTATTATTTAAAAGGATTTCTTTCCTGCCATTCTGTTTTTGGTTCCAGATAATTAAAAAACCTAGAAATGTTATGGTTAATCAATGCATTGCTATGTGTAATTAAACCATACATTTTTACAGGTTTTGCTCCAACAGAACTTTTAATTTCAAGTGCCGTTCTAGCAAAAACAATTTCTCTGAAACCTTTTTTAATAGAATAGGCAATCATGTCGTACAGCATATTTAAGTACAGCATTTTTTCGCGCTGTACACTTTCATCATAGCCTAAAAAGTAGGTGTCCATTACATCGCCGTTTTTAATCAAAGTGTTGAAACCAATTAATTTTTCGTCTAAAAAATAACCATATAGCAAAAAGTTCTCACCCATTATTTCTTTAAAAAAGCTAAAATGATTTCGAGCTAGAAAAAAAGTATTGAAAGGAGCGTTTTTGGCAACGTGAAAATACAAGTCATAAATAACATCTTCATATTTTTTAATGTCATCTAAAAACATTTTTTGTTTCAAGATACCGTCAGATTTTTTTCGGGCGCGTTTGTATTGGTCACGGTATTTTTTAGATAAAGCATCAATATAATCTTGTTCTGTTTCCCAATTTTTAGGAATTTCAAAAATCATATTCGGCTGTGTCGAAAACGTATAGTTATTTTTGAATTCAGCTTGTAAAGGTTCTATTTCTTTCGCAGTAAAATCTTTTATACTCGTTATATGAACTTTTTTTCCGCTTTCCTTTAAATCTTTTTTAAGCTGATTGATAGCTTTATGAAGTGTTTTAATAGCTTTTGACTGCTTGATATTTTTATCAAAAACAAAAGCATTCTGACCAGTAAGCATATTATTGCCAATGAATAAAACATGCGATGCAAAATTCTTTAAAGCAAAATTTCGAACAGATGTTTTTAAGCATTTATCACGCTCCCCAAACGATTCTAGTTTTTCGGCAAATAAAAACTGCGTTAAAACAATTCCAATCAGTTTTTCTTCTTCAAAAATTCCGATAAAATGACAAGTCATATTAACTGGAGAAGAGTTTTCCAGAACTTCGAGATATTCTCGCGTTAAAAAAATATTATCAGCAGCAAGCAAATTCCATTCTACAGGCAGTAATGAAGCGCTTTTGTAAATCTGGAAAGAATAGGTTGTATTCAAGAGAGTGAACTAATTTCGTCAAAATTAGATAATATTTGCAATAACTCATTTTCTTTAAGTTATTATTAAGAAAAACCCGTTTGACTTTAGGTTTCAAACGGGTTATATATTTTTTTATTTATGCGAAACCGCAGATAATTCCGCCCATTAAAGTCAGCGTAACTATCCAATAACCAGCGTGAATAAATATGTATTTCCAAGATTTTCTTTCAAACAAACCATTAATTCCAATTAGGGGAAACGCAAAAAACAACCCAGACATAAATCCGTGAAGCGCGCCGTGTTTGAAAGTTCTGTACGCCATTCCGTAATCTGCCATAAAAGCAGCGAATGATGGTTTTGCACTGTCAATTAACGGTGGTCCGCCAACCATACCCACCGCGCCAGACTGATGAATTGTCAACGACATTAAAGTCATCGTAATCATTAAAGAAAAAATGTACGTTAATCCAAAGATTTTAATCATACTGCCTTTTCTTAATTCTTCTTGAGTAAGATTATTTTCTTTCATCCAGATCGTTCCGAATACTTTCGGATTATACCAAATAAATCCAACAACAAGAGTGACAATTGCTGCTAAAAGAAGTGCAACGAAGTTAATTTCCATAATATGAGGTTTTTAGAATTAGTTAGTCAAATGTAATCAAAAAAATAATTCACATCTATTATTTAATAAAGGAAGAATAAATCGTATTAATTATTTACTTATTAACAGTTTGTCGACATTATGTGCATTATATCTATGAAATGCATAATTTAGTCGAAGAATTAAAAACTAAAATCTATCATTAAACTTTAGCGTTTTTTACCAATCCGCTAGTTTTTGTTTTATTCAGTCGAAATCCATAAATCTTGAAAATAAATTACAATAGTTACCCAAAATTAATCGTGCTTATGAATGAATTTTACACTCGTTAAAAAAGTTGATTAAATATATTTAGTTAATTGCTGAAACCGTAATTCGTTACGGTTTTTTGTTTTTAGAATTTAAAGGGTATTAAAAAAAATAACATTTAATTTAGAAAGGATTTTTTATGTTTGTCCAAATTTTTTATAACTTTAATATAACTATTCCAAGAAGCAAAAACCGATTGATGGTCGGTATTATTAATCACTTAATAAACAGAAATTATGACACTACAATACCAAGGTGAACAATACGGAAAGTCAACAACTTTTACAATAAGAATTATTGGTAATAACTTATCAAAAAGCAGTTCAAATTATCAAATTGACCTTTTGGTTGGAGATAAAAAACTGCCAACTTTTACAAGTGAAATTCACCAAAGTCTTTCTAATTGTTTAAAAGAGATTTATTTGTTCAGAAAACATAACGGAATCAAATTTGATGAATCAACAGAAAAGATTGTTTCGCTTTATGTTCCGTATGATAAGGTTTTGTATAACTACAATAAATATGCTTTGTTTAGAGCATAATTTTTCTCAAAATATTAATATGAAAAAGGCCTTTTGAAAAAGGTCTTTTTTTGTTTTAAATAGAAACAAAAAAGCTCCAGATTTCTCTGAAGCTTTTATTATGACTAAGTAGTCCGTGGGGGAATCGAACCCCCCTTACCAGGATGAAAACCTGGCGTCCTAACCGATAGACGAACGGACCTGCTTTTGTAATGCGGGTGCAAAACTATAACTAATTTTCAAATATACAAGTGTCTTTTAGAAAAAAAATGTTTTGTCATTTTGATAACTTCAAATTTTGCAGTTGTAAATGGTAAATAAATGAGATTGATTTAAATGTATTTGTTTGATTAGTAGTTGATTGTTTTTTATCAAAAAAATGATATTTATTATATGACAATTTTTGTGAATATTAAAAAAATATTGGTTTAAATATGTTTTGAAAGAATATTCCTTTAAAAATTTAGGATTGTTTTTTTTAAGTCCTAATGAAAGAGTTCAACTAGGTCTAAAGGCAACAACAATATCCATAAAAAAAAGATCAAACATTTTTAAAGTTTGATCTTTTGTAATTTAATTTTATGTAGTCGCAGTACTATTTGCTGTCAAATTCCCTGCGGTTATAAAAAGTATCATCATCTGATAGAAAGCTGGAATCATTTTCAGGATAATAAGATTTCATTACACTTCTTTCGTAATTTCTATCAAAATTATGCTGTCTGCTATATCTGCTTGTATGTCTAAATGTATCATATCCTATGGTATTGGCCATTACAGTTTTCGTGTCTTTATTAATGCTAACAGATCCAATAGGTACAATAATGTGACTGTCTCCATCCTGATAGATAAATTCCTTTCCATTGTCGTTTGCTATTGCATCGTGTACTTCATTTCGGCTATCGTCTATTAATGTTTTATCGATTTTTACGTCTAAGTAGACAACGCGCTGCATATCTTTATTAACCCACAGATTATCAATTGTACCTATAGTGCGGTTATCAGCATCTACAATTTTCCATCCTCTTACGTCTGAATAATTGGAAGCAATCTTATAATCAGAAAGTTCGTCGAGTCTGTATAAATTTCTATGTTTATTTTCCATAAATTCTTTTTTTAATATTATATATTCATATGTATGCTGCATATAACTGCAACAAACTTTTAGCAGATATGTAAAAAATGTCTTGTACAAAGCTTTAATAGATGTACAAAGCAATTAATTCCTGCTTTTTCTTAATAATGTTTATTGTCCACTTGTAGTGTTTTCAACTTCTACATTGTTTTCAGTTGTAGTTTCATGATCTTGTACAAATATGTAGTAAACAAGCGCTGCTATGATTAGCACTACTGCAATCCATGGCCATATCGGCTTCTTTTTCTCAATTTTAATCTCTGCCATAACGTATTTTTTTTGATTATAGAATAGTTTTTAATTACTATTAAAGGTACAAATGAGAAAAGATTCGAAAGTATTTAATTTCAGCAGGATGTTACACAATTCCCAGTAGAGTAATTGATTATCAGAAGGCAAGGTTTTATTTTAAGTAGTATTAGCTTTGAGGGAATGTTTTTTTTCGTAATTTAAAGTTTTATAATATCTGTAGAGATGATCATAAATAATAAGCTCATACATTCTTTGGTTAGAGGTATATTGGCGGTTAATCATCATATGTATATGACTTGCTAAAAAGTCATAAAGATCGATTTGAATTGCATTTTTTATTTCTAAGATTTTCCCTGCGGTTTGATTTTGTTTTTCTTCGATTAATTCGTAAAAATCAGGGATATTAGATCTATTTTGTCCTTTTATATAATACTTTACTTCGTTAGATAATTCTCTGTATTTTTTATCAAGTTCTTTTTTTAATATTTTATCTGCCTCAAATTCTTCCTTAAACAAGTGCTGTAAAGTTTGCATTAGACTGAACTTCTCTGACGCAGATAAATAAAAAGAATTTAAAAGAGAGTCGATCGAGCAAAAACTAAATAAAAGTGCCATTTCTTTTTTTTGAAATGTTTTCTTTAGCGAAATATATTTAATCATCATTTCACTATCCTTCCAAAATAAAAATTCGGAATCTTCAACAGTGGTTTCACCGTATCTTTCTATTTCTCTTTTATAAGTATCCGTTTGAATTTTCCACGCTAAATTTTTCTGAAGCAGATCATTCAGAATTGGATAAAGCATATTAATTAATTTTGATAGATCTTTTTTGTTTTCCAATAAAAATCGGATTCTAAAATGTGTGTCATTATCTTGGTATCGAATGAAGAACCATTTTTGAATGATTTTTTTCTTTTTTAATTGTAAAATAGCAGGATATAATTTTTCAAGTAAAATAAGATCTGTTGTTTTCGCTCCTGTGTAAATTTTATAGTAAAGCCATTCACTCCCTAAACAAAAATTTCTCTGCATTTATAATTGTTCTTTAAAAAATGATAATATAAATTGGTTGCTAAATCCTTCTTCCTTATTATTTTTTACAATAGGTTCTTCCGTAAATAGAAATTCTTCCAGAATAATTTTGTCTCTCTTTCCAGCTGACTTTAAAAACAATTGAATTCCAATTTCTGTTTGAAAATTTAAAAGAAGTGTATTGTCTGAATTGACCCAGTTTACGAGATATGGAATACCTCTGTTGCTTCTCCAAAGCGAGAATGCTTCCAATAGATCTTTACCAATTAATTTAAAAAATGGAGCCATTTCTTCTTTAGCAATATGCCATTTCGCTTTCGAAAGTATAATTTCTTTATATTCTACTCTCGGAAAATAATTGTAATGAGACTCTAAAATTCCCCAGCTAAAGCTAGATATTGGTCTTGTATTCTGCCCCTGCAAATCGCATAAAAAATGATAGACAGGCAGTGAATTAGTACTAAAGTTATGGGCGTTTGAAAGGCAGGGAATAACTTCTTTATTGAGTTTTTTAGAATAGAGTTTAATTTCATCGTTTCTCACAGAGACAAATAAATCATTTAACTCAATAGTGTTTTCTTTTTCAGTACCTGAATTCGCCAGATAGGCAATTTCATAATTTCTTAAAACAGGTCTTCGCAATATATTACCTGTTCTGGATTGTGGAATATGAACAATTTCAGCTAGAATTTTATCATGATGGTATTCTTGTTCTTTTTCTGTAATTTTTTTAGTAAGTTGGTGAATATCAGTGTTTCCGTTGCAAAATCTGCCCAAGAATTTTGCTGCGCTAATATCTCCTGAAGATTCAATTGCCAGCTTTTGATTACTGTATATCTCAATCATTGCAGAGAATGTAGCGGGAATCTTATCCAGATTAGTATCAAAATAAGGAAAATCACTTTCATGTAATTCTATTTTGTTCTTTTTTTTTGAAATACACTCTTGAAGTTTTTTTTCTAGAATAGAATCGTATGAAGTCCAGCTCTGAGTCTCATTTTTGCTCTTTTTACGTTTAAAAGTAAAAGCTTCGAGGATCTCATGCGAATCATTCATTTCATGATTTACAGGATAGCCTAATCCGCAATCTGTATCTAAAACAGCCATAAGAGGCATTTGCTGTGTTTCATATCTTTCAGAAAATGCTTTGATAAACATCTTGAGATTATGAGGTTTTTTTGCAGGATGTATACCGTTTAAAAAATAAAGGCCCTTGATAACCTTTTCTGAAATAGCAGTATTTAAACTATTTGTTATAGAAGTTATGTTTAAATCAGTTTGTAAAAGATATTTTTCATCATATTCAAACTTTTTTTTGAAAATATTTTCTTTAATTTCTTTGTACTGATTTTCTGTTGGAATCATAGAAAGATCCAAATCTAAAACTTGTTTATTCAGTTCCTTTAAAAATTGATATTCCTCTTCCAGATCTGGGATGTTTTTTAAAATGGACACAACGCGATCAAAATCGTTACAGCCAGTTACAGCGGCTTCTATTTCGCTTACTAAAAACTGGAAATCTATAAGATGTATAATGAAATCTAGAGCCTCTTCTTTTTGAGAATCATCATCTGCTAAAATAGAAACCATTTCGTCTACAGTTAATCCTGATTTTATTTGATTTATTATCTCATTTAAAGCTTCAGTTTTTCGTAAGGATGTAATAGTATGTTCGCGCTTTGTCTTTATGTATTTGTATTCTATATATCTATAAAAATCACCAAATTCATAAATAGAAGAATTTGGAAAATATTTTAAATTATAAATTGCTTTTTCTCGTTTGGTGATATTTTGCAGCAATGCTACCCAGAACTGCATGTCTAATTGAGTGAATCTTTTGTGGTTTTCAGGTAAATCTAATTTTATATTGCTTTCGACATCTATTTTCCCAACCGAGCATCCAGCAAAAAGGCCAAAAGGCGTACATCTTGAAGACATTCTTGCAATATATTTGAGTAATGTAAATTCTAAAGCTGATTTTTCATTAGAAGAATCAGCTTTAGAATTTTCCCATTTGTTAAGCTCATTTACCAGTTCTGGAGATGCTAGATTTAACGCTTCTTTTACTAGTGTATTTTTGTAAATAGAAATTGCCTTTTCACAATTATAATTTTTGAGAAGATGCAAATAAAAAGGAATGGGGAATAAAGGGGTTCTCAGTATATATTGTGAAAAAGAAGAAATTTTAAACTTTGGTTTCATTTCTTCTTTTTGCTAACTTTTTCGGCTAATAGCATAGCATTATAAACATTTAGAACTTTTCCTGATTTTGATAATTCTGAAAACGGGACTTTTTTGTCTTTTGTTCCTGGTAAAATAACCTCTATGTCATATGGAGTTCCAGAATCTATAATGATTTGTTTGACTTCTTTTGCGGTAAGTTTAGGATTATATAGCCATATTAATGCTGCCGTTCCTGACACCATTGGTCCAGCAAATGATGTACCGGAATCAAATATGTAACGATTATTGGTAATTGTAGAATATATTTCATCTCCGGGAGCAAATAGGTCTACATTATGTTTTCCGTAATTAGAAAAGTCAGAAACAAAAGTAATATCAAGTTTATGTGTAATAGATCCTACATTAAGAAAATTAGGATTCATTTCATTGAAATTTTCAAAATCAGTATCATTTGGGTAGAAAGGGTTTTTGTCGATGTCAAATCCATCGTTTCCTGCACAATGAATAAGAAGAACATTATGTTCTTCGGCATATTTAAATGCCTCTTCGACCCATTCTTTATGTAAAGAAAACTCTTTACCAAAAGACATATTAATTATTTTAGCACCATTATCGACAGCATAATGTATTGCCATAGCAACATCCTTGTCTTGTTCATCCCCTACAGGAATAATACTTAAGGGCATAATCTTTACATTTTGTGCAATTCCTTTAATTCCAATATTATTTTCTCTGTTGGCAGCAATTACTCCTGAGACTTTGGTAGAATGTTCCTGTACAGATTGATATTCTGTTTTATTATTTACATTATTATTACCATAACCTTTTTCCAAAACATTAGGATTATCGGCTATTAATAAACGATCGTTGTAATTTTTATTTATGTTTCTCTTTACAACAGAATCGAGATAAGCTTGCTGATCTTTCACATCTTTGAAAGTTTTTTGATCAACTTCCAGATTAACCATAATATAGCAAATTAATGCTCCTAGATCCTTATCATTATCATCGCGTCTCTGTCTATATGTTTTATCGTTTATCTTGTATTTTTTATATAAACTATCTAATTGATTGTATGTATAATCTTCTTTAGGGAAAAAATATTTTAAAGTATCTTTTACCAAAGGATAAATAGCAACGTCATGATCCAGAGATTTTAACCAGTTTTTATAATATTTATTTTCTTCTTCTAACTTTTTTAAAGCTCTATTATATTCTTTATATTTAGATAAATCTTTAGCCTCAATTTGAGCCTCTGTTTTATCTTTAAATGATGGTTCCCAATCTCTTACCAGACGTGTATACTCATAATTACCCCATACAAGATAACCTCCTTTTTTGGTTCCTTTAAAATTCCATCCGTTTATATCATCTATATAACCATTGTGGTCATCATCAACGCCATTGTTTGGGATTTCCTTATCGTTGATCCAAAGTTGTCCTTGTAAATCTTCATGATTTATATCAATTTGAGTGTCAAGTACAGCTACAATAATGTTTTTACTTTTTGGTTTCTTTTTATTAGATGCATACCATTTATCTAATGAAATACCAGGTATACCATCTAAAACCAGATCTTTCTGATACCAAGTTTGCATTTCTTTATTAGAGAGTTCTTTTTTAACAGAATTCCTTGTCGTTGAATTTAAATCTTTTTTGCTTTTGCATCCGACAAATAACAAAAGAAGCAAAATAAAAAATAGTATATGTTTCATTGCTGGCTTTGATTTTTTAAATGTGATGTATATCTATCTTTTATTTTTATCGGATTTTTTTGGCAAGTTGCATCGCATTATAGACATTTAGAACTTTTCCTGATTTAGATAATTCAGAAAAGGGAACTTTTTTATCTTTTGTTCCTGGTAATATAACTTCGAAATTATATGCAGTTCCAGAATCCATAATAATCTGTTTAACCTGAGCTGCTGTAAGATTCGGATAATAAGACCAAATTATTGCCGCAGTTCCAGATACCATAGGTGCTGAAAATGAAGTTCCAGAATCGGTTTTATAAATGTTCCCAGCTCCAGTAGTATAAATATCTTCTCCAGGAGCAAATAAATCCACATTTTCTTTGCCGTAATTAGAGTAATCAGAAACTAATTTTTCCCCTAGATTCTTAGTAGTCGAGCCAACACTAATAAAATTATTGCAGATTCCTCGAATGCCTTCATAATTTTGATCATTAGGATAGTGAAATACTTTGTCTAAATTTTCACTGTCGTTTCCTGCACTGTGTACTAAAAGAACATTATGCTCTTCTGCATATTTAAAAGCCTCTGATACCCAATCTTTATGCATGGAAAACTCTTTTCCAAATGACATATTAATTATTTTGGCTCCATTATCGACGGCATAACGAACTGCCATTGCAATATCCTTATCATGCTCATCTCCAGAAGGAGAAATATTTAAAGGCATGATTTTTATATCTGTTATGCCTTTTATACCAATATTATTATTTCTGTTAGCGGCAATAATTCCCGAAACCATGGTGTTGTGATCCTGAATAGTTCTTACACCTTCTATGGTATTGCTAATTTTATTATTACCATAGCCTTTTTCCAGAATATTAGGATTGTCTCCAATTGATAGGCGTTCGTTATAGTTTACGTTAAGGTTTTTGTGTACTATAGAATCAAGTTGAGTTTGCTGGTCTTGTATTTTTTCTAATGTATATTGTTGCATGTCTAAATTAGCTATCATAGAACCAATTAATGCTCCAAGATCTTTATCATCGTCATCACGCCTTTGCCAAAATTCTTTATCACTAGTTTTATATTTTTTGTATAAGCTATCCAGTTGTTTGTATGTATAATTTTCTTTAGGAAAAAAATATTTTAATGTGTCTTTTGCTATAGGATAAAGTTTGACTTTATAATTTAAGGACTTAAACCATCTTCGATAGTATTTGTTTTTTTCTTCAAAAGTTTTTAATGCTCTTTGATACTCTTTAAATTTCCACAAATCTTTAGAATCTATTTGAGATTCAGTTTTGTCTCTAAATAAATTATCCCATTCCTGTACTATTCGAACAAATTCATATCTGTTCCAGACAACATAACTGCCACTTTTAGTTCCTGTAAAACTCCAGCCGTTAGTATCATCTATGTAACCGTTTTGGTCATCATCGATACCATTATTTGGGATTTCTTTGTTGTTTGTCCAAAATTGTCCTTTTAAATCTTCGTGATTTTTATCAATTTGAGTATCAACTATAGCTACGATAATGTTTTTGTTTTTGGGTTTCTTTTTATTAGAAGCATACCATTTATCTAATGAAATACCAGGTATGCCATCTAAAACCTCATCTTTCTGGTACCATGTCTGTATTTCTTTGACAGAAAGTTCCTTTTTTGGAGAATGAATTATTGAAGTATTTAAATCTTTTTTGCTTTTGCATCCGACAGATAATAAAAGAAATAAAATAAAAAATAGGATATGCTTCATTGCTGGCTTTGATTTTTTAAATGTGATTTTAGATCTATCTTTTATTTTTACTGATTTTTTTTGCTAGCTGCATAGCATTGTAAACATTTAGAACTTTTCCTGACTTAGACAATTCAGAGAATGGGACTTTTTTGTCTTTTGTTCCTGGTAAAATAACTTCTATATCATATGCAGTTCCAGAATCCATTATAATCTGTTTGATTTGTGCAGCGGTAAGATTCGGATAATAAGACCACATTAATGCAGCTGTTCCAGACACCATTGGTACAGACATAGATGTGCCAGAGTCAAATGTATAGCCACCGTTAGCAGTGGTAGTGTATATTTGATCACCTGGTGCAAATAAATCAACATTCTGTTTGCCATAGTTGGAAAAATCAGAAACAAAAGTGTTGCTCAATTTATTAGTTACCGCTCCTACATTGATGAAATTTGAACACACTTCTTCAAAATTTTCAAAATTAGTATCATTTGGATAGAATGGCTCTTTATCGATGTCCACTCCGTCATTTCCTGCACAATGAACCAAAAGTACATTATGCTCTTCAGCATATTTAAATGCTTCTGTGACCCATTCTCTGCGTAAAGAAAACTCTTTGCCAAAGGACATATTAATAACTTTCGCTCCGTTATCTACTGCATAACGTATAGCCATTGCAACGTCTTTATCATTTACATCTCCTGGTGAAGAAATGCTTAATGGCATAATTTTAACATTCTGCAGAATTCCTTTGATGCCAATATTGTTTTCTCTATTGGCCCCAATAATTCCTGCCATTTTTGTACAATGGTATTGAAGTGATCTATGTCCTGCTTTATTATTGCTTACATTATTATTACCATAACCTTTTTCTAGGATATCAGGATTGTCTCCGATTAGAAGGCGTTCGTTATAATCTATCTTTAAGTTTTTATTTACAGTAGAATCCAATTGAGTCTGATGGTTCTGTATATCTTCTAAATCTTTTTGATCCAATTCTAGATTAAGCATCATGCATCCAATTAATGCTCCTAAATCTTTATCGACGCCGTCTCGCCTCTGCCAAAATTCTTTGTCATTAACTTTATGTTTTTTATAGAGGCTGTCAAGCATCTTATATGTGTAATCTTCTTGTGGAAAAAAATATTTTAAAGTGTCCGTTATAATGGGATAGAGTTCTATTCTATAATTTAGGGATTTGAGCCACTTTTTATAAGAGGGTCCTTTTTCCTCGTATTTTTTTAATGCTCTATGATATTCTCTATATTTATAAATATCTTTCGAATCGATTTGTGATTCTTTTTTATCCTTAAACAGCGGTCCCCATTTCTGTATAATACGGACATATTCATACCTGTTCCAGACTACGTAACCGCCGCTTTTGGTTCCGATAAAGTTCCATCCGTTTATATCATCTATGTAGCCATTTTGATCATCATCTATGCCATTATTTGGAATTTCCTTGTGATTTATCCATAGCTGTCCTTGTAAGTCCTCGTGATTTATATCGATTTGCGTGTCAATTACAGCTACAATAATTACGTTGCTTTTTGGCTTTTCTCTGTTTAATTGATACCATTTTTCAAGAGAAATTCCTGGAATAGTATCATTGATGTAATCTTTTTGATACCAATTTTTCAGTGAGGCAGGTAAAAGATTATTCTTAGATATGGTCAGAGTGGGATTATGTATCTCTTTTGAAGATTTGCAGCCAGCAAGAAGTAATAAAAAGAAAAAAAATATATTTATTAATTTCATTTTTTTGGAATTTTTATGCATTTGTTTGCACAAGATTTTCGGCAGGTAAGCCTTTCTTATTTGCATTGGCCGCCTGCTGAAGCTGGGTTTTTACTTTTAGTGTCGTCAATTGGTGGATCTTTCTCGTCATTTCCGCCACTAATTAAATGAAGGTTTTTTAATTTTGCTACTTCAAATTTTTCCAGACCAAATTTTTTAGTTTCTTTTTTTTCGTTTTTCGTTTTCATCTTTTTTTATTATTAAGTACTGCAAATATATAATCTCCTGAGTGCATAACTAAAAAATGGCACTATCTGCTTCTCGGAATTCCTGAATTCCGAGTTTTTGTGTATATTAATATGCTGTGAATTAGGATTTTATTTGTTTTTAAATATCAAGTCTTTTAATAAAGTATGTTGGTTTTATACCTGTTTTTTTGTAAAAAGCTATTGAAAAAGATTCGGCATTGTTAAATCCGAATTCTAAAGCAAGTGCCTGTATTGTATATTTTCTTAGTTTATTATTTTTTTGTAATTGGTTAATGGCATAGTCAATTCGTAAATCATTTATATATTGTATAAATGATTTCTCTTTGTATACATTTACTACTTTGGAGACATATTTACTGTTTGTCTCAAATGTCGTTGAAATCATTTGAACGGTTAAATTAGATTCCAAATATCCTCTGCTTTTTTCAAAATGATTTAATTTCTCTAAAATTTGGTCGGTTAATTCTTTGGCAATTCCAATATCGTCAATTTTCTTACTCTCATTTTTAATATCTTTTTCTTTGACGAACTGCTGATTGGCGATAACTGGTGTTTCTTTTATTATTTTTTCAAATCTTAATCGATATCGTTTTTTAGTATTATACTGTGATATTGCAAAAACTCCTAAAATGAAGGTCAGCAGAATTGAGCCCCCCAATCCCCAATATGTTTTAATCTTATCACTATTAAGAGAAGCAATGATGCGTTCCTTATTAGAGATTAAATGAGGAGTGTCATATTCTTTATTTACCAATTTATTTAATTCACGATAATTTCTTTGTATTGTGCTGTCAATAGACATATAAGCAGTTATAAATTTTAACTGATTTTCCTTGTCGCCTAAGTTTTCATAATAGGTAATTAAAAACGGATATCCATCTATAAATTCAGTAGTTATTTCCTTAGTGAGCTTCTGTATAGAATCTACTCGTATAAAATTTTCTGCAGCTTTCAATTTGTTGCCCTGACCTTTGTAGGCATGTCCTAAATAATAGTACGCTGCAAGTTCATTTCCAGTATCTTTATATTTGATAATCTTTGGTAATGCTTTCTTTATACTGTCTATTGCGGCGCCATAATTCTTTTTTAATACTTGATTTGCTCCTTCATTTAAAACAAAAAGATATTTCCACTCTTCATTTTTAGTTGCCTTTGATTCTAAATACCCTAATTTATTATAATAAGAAGTGGAGTCTGTATTTTTCAGTGACTTAAAACAATCTGCAATTCCAAAGAGAATGCTTTGAAAATATTCAGCATAGATTGGATTTCTTATGCTCTTGCTTTTGTAATATTTATAACATTCTTTATATATATCTAGGGCTTCGTTATATTCCTCTAGATCTTCAGATTTGGTAATGGCTATGGATTCTCTAGCAACGTAATAGTAATCAATGTTGGTGCGAAGTGCAGTTTTTTCTGCCATATTGTAATTGGACAATGCTTCTTTAAATTTAAACTGGCTTTTAAGAAGATCGCCTTTTTCACAGTAAGCAGCTGTTGGGAAAAACTTGTCATTACTTTTGGCGGAATATTTTATTACACTATCAAGATATCGGATAGCTTTATTTTTATCTGATTTATAATACAGTAAAGCAATTTGATAATTGGCTTTAGCAATTCTTATACTGCTTTTCTCTCTTATTGCTTTTGTCATGTACGCATTTGTATATGACAATTGAGTTTTTGGATTATCGGTATTTGTGAAATATAAATCATGCAATTCATCATAAGATAAATCTGTAAGTTTATTTTTTGCGGTCTGAGCAATCAATAGAAAGGGAAATATAAATAAAAGAAAGATTCTTTGGGTTTTATGTGAAAACATATTTTGGGGTTTCTTACAAAAATAGAGTATTTACGCAAAATTGTATCAGTATAATCGTATTTTTTTGCTTTTAGCAAGTGGTTGATATTTAGTTTTTTGGTTTTGGTTTTTTTATGGAATTCAGGAATAACGTATCGGAATTCCTGAATTCCGATAGCAGGTATTTGGCAAGACAGCGAAGTTTGTATAGTTTTGAAATCATAAAATATTAATACTTTTTAGTAGTAAGAAAAAATATAGAAGAGAATCTTTTGCAGGATATATCAAAACAAATTCAATTAAAAAAATAAAACTTTCTTAACAAACAATTTATTAGAGTAATGTTAAGTGTAAAAATATTCTGTAGCTACGAATTGCGGGAGTTTATCTTTTAAACCCAAAGAAAAAATAAAAGTTGTAGGAAGACTTTACCTGCCGAATTAGGTAAATAATATTTTTTAACCTTATTAAATTATTAAAAATGAAAAATTTTAAATCATTGATGTTTACAGCATTAGTTTGCACAATTACATTTGCTAGTTATGGTTCTTCAATTGGGGAAGGAGTTTCAACTAAAATTTCAGGTGGCAAAGTTTCAGAAGAGTTAAGCAATAAGGAGCCTGATAGCAAAACTACAACTACTACTACAACCACTACTACAACTACAACTAGTAAGCATACAAATTTAGTTTAGTTTTATATTGACAACCGCTCTAAGGAGTTGATTTAATCAACTCCTTAATTTTGTTAAAGCAAGAGTATAAATATTCTATTTCCCTTATATGCAAAGGATAAAATAATATATTATAACTATAATAATTTTACAAACTTAAAAAAGAACACTGGGGGTTCTTCAAATCTTTAAAACAAAATAGTATGGCACAAAAAAAAGGATTATGCATTTTATTAATAGTTTTTTTATCGATACACTTTGCTTTGGTTTTATTAACTCAGTGCAATCAACAAAATTGGACTGTATTTAAGTTAAAATTAATAGATAAGATTAACGAACATTATATTAATCCCTTTTTAGAGCAAAATTGGGGGATGTTTGCACCAAATCCACCACGGGGAAGTCAATATATTGCAGTTCAGTTTTATACAAAAAAAGATTCGACAGAGCCAATAAATATTCATCAGAAAGTAATGGAAAATAATTTCAAAAGTTTTTTTTCCTTAGACCAAAGAATATTAAAATACTTCAATTCTTGTTACAATGACATTTTAATCAAAAAAGCTGAAAACCCTTTAAATAAAGAGCTTTTGCAAAAATCTCACGGTTTGCAATCTATACTGAATTATTCCAAAATAGTTTTGCAAAAGCAAAATTTATTTGTAACAAAATTAACACCAAATGATTCGGTATATGTGAACTTGTATCTGGTTGATGACCCTTTGAACAACATTGAATTTTCTGAACTCAAAAATGAAAAAAGTTATCTTACCGTCAAAGGGATATTTTTAACTTCAAAACAAATTAAATATGATAATTAAACCTTATGACAAAAAAATCGGCACAACGATTTTAAGGGTAACGTTTGGTATAGTCCTTTTAAAAGATTTTATAAATTATTTTTTTAACAGAAAGTTTTTATTCGGAAACGAAGGTATAGTTTCATTCGAAACGTATTTAGATATAATTAAATTTTATAAGCTAAACTGGTTATATATAGATTTTACTATTGAAAGGAATGTGAAAATTTTCTGTGTAATGGGGATTGTTTTTAGTTTATTTTTTACTTTGGGAATTTTAAAAAAAATATCAACACTTTTGATTTTCTTTATTCTCTTTATCTTTAAAATATGTAATATTTATTTAATTGATAGCGGAGATGATGTTATTTCTGTTTTACTTCCTTTTTTGCTATTTGTAGATTCTTACAGTTTAGTTGATAGTTATGAGAAATTTTCTCAAAAAGTTAAAAGTAGATATAGGGACTTATTTGATTTAACTTCACGGATCTTTTCATTTGCAATTATGTTTCAAATTTGTATTATTTATTTCTTTGCTGCATTGCATAAAATATCAGCAGAGGTCTGGCAAAATGGTACAGCGATATATTATATTTTAAATTCAGAAGATTTTTCAGGAAGTTTTTTAAATTCTTACATAACAAAACCAGTGTGGCTGGTAATGTTTTTGACTTGGTTTACAATTTTTTTTCAGTTTATGTTTCCTTTTCTAGTCTGGACAAAAAGGACAAAGAAAATAATGCTTCTTTTAGGTGTTCTTTTTCATTTAGGAATATTTTTTCTAATGAGAATAGATAATTTTTCAATTATTATGATAGCGTGTTATGCTATATTCTTGACCGATGAAGAGTATAATTTCTTAAAATTAAAATTTAAGTTAAACTTTCTTCCGGCATGAATAAAATATTCAAAATATTATTTGTAATGCTTTTTCTAACAAATAGTTATTCTCAAAATATAACCTACAATGGAAACGTAGTTAATGACAATGCCTACGATAAAGGATATATTATTTTGTTAATAAATGAAAATGACAGTACAAAAGTGTATTCGGAGGCAACTATAAATAATAAGTTTAATTTTAGATATTTAGAAGCTGGTAACTATAGACGTTGTTTATTATTTGAAAACGAAAGGCAGTGCGATATTATCAATTTAAAAAGGGATTTAATCAATGACACAATAAAAATAAATAAAGTTAATAATTTACAGGAAGTTGTTTTAACTCTAAAAAAACCAATCATACAAAACAAATCTGGAGTGCTTGTTGTAAATGTAGAAAACAGCAGTATTATGTCAAGTGGCTCTGCATTCGAAATGTTAAGTAAAATGCCAGGTGTAACATATAATGTAGTGAGTAATGCATTCAAAATTAAGGGTAAAGAAAATATTCAAATTCAAATAGATGGTCAGATATCATATTTGTCAGGAAATGAGTTGTCTGAATATTTAAAAACAATTTCAGCTAGTGATATCAGTAACGTAGAGATTAATTCATCGCCTTCTTCAAAATATGATGCTGCGGGTAATGGGGGGATAATAAATATTAAAACAAAAAAAATAAAAAGAGAAGGATTTTATACGGGTGTTTTTTTTAATGCTACTCAAGGTAAATATTTTAAAGAAAATGATGGAATTAAATTACAGTATAATACAAAACAAAATAGATATTTAGTTCACTACACCCATTCAGACAACACAGATTTTGAGAAAGCTGCAACAGAAAGAATATTTACCGATAATAACACTAGTCAAAGAACCTATGCGAAAATTTCAGGCCGAACAAGTACATTTGATACTCAGTTTGAACATTATTTTAGAAAGTCAAACTTAATAGTGTTGTCTACAATATCATTGTATAGGGAAGACATTGGACAAAGTACAAGCTTAAGTTTTTACCCAAAATCAATCCAAACAGATTCCACTTTAGTTTCAAAACAACAAAGTAATAATTCCCTCAAGGATTTTACTATTGGGGTCAATTATAACATTACAGGAACTGTCTGGGAAACTACAGTAAAATCAAATTATATATCATATCACATTAATAATCAATCAAAATTAGCTGCTCATTCCAGTCCTTCAAATTACACTTATCCTGACCTAATAAATAAGTCTCCAAATAATATAAGTTTATTTTTATCACAAATAGATAATCAATATAAGATTGACTCAATTTCAAGGATTGAGTTAGGTGCCAAGTCAGTTTTTCAAAAAATAGATAATAGTAATAATTTTTACAATATAAAAAACAACATAAAAACTTCAGATACGGTAAAATCAAATGCCTATAAATTCAATGAATGGATATTAGGAGCCTATATACAATACTACAGAAAAATAAAAAAAATCGATTTTACATTTGGGTCAAGAATAGAGAAAAGCATTTCAAACGGTATGGATCAAAAAGAAGATTATGAGCTTAGTACTAACAGGATTAATTTTTTTCCTTTTATAAATGCTGAATATAATTACAGTACTATTAGCAATTTCAATTTGTCTTATAGTAAAAGAATTAATAGACCGAGTTTCAGAAATTTAATGCCATTTCAGTATTATGTTGACCCATACACAAAATTACTAGGAAACCCTAACCTTGTTCCGTACATTTCCCATCAGTTACAATTTCAGTATATTTTAAAAGAGAAGTTTATATTCGGTGCAGATTATTCATACAACCAAAACCAAATTTATCAAGCACCAATTCAAAATAATACTACTCTTATTACAGTTTTAAGTCCTATAAATATAAAAAAAGGACATTTTTTTTCTATTAACTCAAATTTATCTTTTGATTTTACAGACTGGTGGAATTTTAATTTTAATGGGCAGTTATTTTATGAAACTATTAAATCCGACAGTAATAGCTTTAACATAAATAGTTCAATCATATCCAATCAAATTACTACTATAAACCAATTTAAGCTGCCAAAAAAATACAAATTAGAAATCACGTCAGAATATATATCCCCATTTATTCAAGGACCTTATAAAACGGACAGGATTTTCACAGTTAATATAGGTATTAGCAATACTTTTTTTAAGGAAAGGCTCATTGCATCGATTGTGGGTAATGATGTGTTTAAAACTTACAAGGTAATAAACAACTCAATTGTAGAAGGAGTAACATCCAATATAAAACAAACTTTTGATACCAGATGGATAAGATTGAGTTTGGTTTACAAATTTTACAGCGGTATAAAAAAAGAGAACAGTCCAGAGGATGAATTAACTAACGAAATAAAGTCAAGACTAAGATGAAACTAATTATTTTCTATGACAATTGGTGCCCGCATTGTTCAAAATTTGCTAATATAATTAAGAAAGTAGATTGGCTGAAATTAATTGATTTCAGGGAGTTAAGAAATGAAAGCCATATTAATCAATTCAATGAAATTAATGTAAATTTGGCAAAACAGCAAATGGCATCTTATACAAAAGGATGGAATTATGGATACATTTCATTGTTCTTAATTTTTGTTAGAATACCTCTTCTGTGGTTTTTTTTACCTTTTTTTTGGGGATTAAAAATTTCAGGATTAGGGCAATATCTTTACACAGAATTGGCATTAAAACGAATGATTATTCCATTGCATTGCGATTCTGAAAGTTGTGAAATCTAAGGTGGTGTTTCAAAGTTAGTGATATAAGATTTTGCAATTCTAACCTTTTGAAATTGAACAAAAAAATAAAACAATATTTTTCGAATCATAAAAAAAGCCTGAGAAATCTAGATTTCTCAGGCTTTTACTTTTACCTTGTAGCGGGAAGCATTCAATTATCTAACCAGATTATGAAGGATTTTTATGAAGTTGCTTGTGCTAATAATGTGGCTTAACTTTGATTTTACTATTTGTTTTATGATTAGCTAAAATAAATAAATTACCTATTTTTGAAATTAACTAATTCAAATTTCAAAGCTAAAAATGAAAAACTTTTTTTTAATATCGATAATTATATTTCTTACTTCATTTAAATCTTTTGAGACAGATTCATATTTGAATTTCGATTATGAAGTAAAATATTTAATTAATAAAAGTGGATGTTCTGTTTTTATATGCAAATCAAATCCAAAAGATTTTTTTATAATTTACGATAAATCGTATTTGTTTGATCTTTTACGAAATGATAATTTATTTAAAATAAGTTTCACTAAAAATGAAATTGATTATGATTTATCTAAATATCATCCATCATCAAAAAATGTATTTACTGAAATAGTTGAAACTAAAGAAACAAAAAATGTTGGAGGCATAGCTTGTACTAAATTTATCGGGGAGATAAAATCTAGAGATTTTCAAACTGTAGAAGTTTTTATTGCAAAAAACAATAAAATCAACAACGTTAATTTTTTGACCATTCAGGGATTTAAAGTTAATTCTGAGGTCAAAGGTTTAGTAGTAGAAATAAATAAGGTAAATAATAAAACGAAAGAAATTAAATCGGATTTATCGCTAATAGATTTTAAGAAAAATGAGAAATCTTTAAAAATTAATGATGAGATCTTAAATAAAATGGTCTACAAAAACAAAGTAGATTCTGAATTGCTTAAAAGAGAGTGGGATAAAGAAATAAGTGGGGGTAATAATGGTGTTTCTATTTCTGTTGAAGATGCTATTGCTCTCAATGACGCTGATTCGGGTAATAAAAATCAATTAATATCTAGAAATAAAAGCGATGAAAATAAACAGAAGTACATAAATATTGCTGAACGAAATCATAAATATTTTAAGTTTAAAGACGGAAATTGGGATCAGTATGTTGCAACCAATTTTAAGTTTACAGGAAAACGACCTAGTGGATCTACTTATAATTTTAAAGCGTATTGTACAATTTCTAAAGATGGAATTATTACAAAAATAACTGATGTACAGCCAGAAGAATACAAGGAAGAATATATTAATTTTTTGAACTCTGTAAAGAATAAGTGGTTTCCTGATGAAGAGTATGGAGAAAAAGTTGAAAGTTCGTATTACATTTTAGCAAGAATTGTTAAATAAAATGATAGAGGTGCATTTTGAAATTTATTCTTAAAAAAAACAAATATAAACAAAAAAAGCTCCAGATTTCTCTGAAGCTTTTACCTTGTAGCGGGAACAGGACTCGAACCTGTGACCTTCGGGTTATGAGCCCGACGAGCTGCCTACTGCTCTATCCCGCGATGTTTCGGGTGCAAAGATACACACTAAATACGGTTATGCAAATAATTTTTGTACTTTATTTAGTATAATTTTTCAAAATCAGGGCTTTTGTTAGATTTTAAAATCTAATAATTCCTCGTAAACATTTCCTGTTAAGCCAAGTAGCAAGCCAAATGCAGGTTCGGTTTTTATTCTTTTTTCTTTTAGTTTAATGATTTCTAATCGGAAGTTTTCGCCTTTAGTACGAAGAATTTGGTCTTCAATAACCATATGTCTGTATCCGTTTTGAAGTTCTGTTGGAGTATTTTGCCCGAAGATTTCGATTTCAAAAGCGTCAATAAAGAAATTCGCAATAACAGATTCTTGCTCGTTAATGAGATCTTCTCGAATCGCAAAATTGCTTTCATTTTGGAACAAATCTTTAATTTTCTCCATAAATTCAGATTTGTTTTTCCAATAACAGAGAATATCTAAATCACTATTTTCAATATTGATATTTATTGGAATTGTGCCCACTAAAATAGGGTCAAAGTCAGCAAGATTTTCTGAAACTTTATGTTGATTTAAAATATGAAATGCGGCTTGCTGTTTTGGGTTTCCTGTTTTTAAATAAGATATGTCCTTGAAATCAATCATTTATAATATCGCTTTTTTCTTCGTTGATTTCCTGTTCCAGCCTCTTATTTATATTGATTTTTGCATTCGTGAAAACAAAAATCGTAGTTCCGTATTCTCTGGCATATCGATTTGTTATTTGACCACCAATTGCAGAAGTTTCAAAATACGGACTTGTTTCTTTAAGTTCTTCATTGTTTTCGTCATAATCCTTAACACGAATAAGGTTTTTGTAGTGAATATCAAGATCAAACCAATTCAGATAATCAGCGTTGAAGGAAACGGCTTTAATTCCTTTTTTAGAATAAAAATTAATCGCTCCAGCTTGTCCGTAATTATCGCAAAGCACAATAGTTTCTTTTTTGTTGGGCACTAAATTGTAAATTGAATCAGTTTTTCTGGCCAATTCTTTCCAGCCCAGCATATCGGCAAAATCCTGAGGCAGATGATGGTCTTTTCCGTCTTCCCAGCGTAGCATTCCCAGCTTTTTGTACTTTTCTGGATGCTCCACAATATATTCTGGACTTTTGTTTGGAAAAGCAATATTATACATTGGAATAAAAAGTAATAATGGAATGAGAATAAAAACAGGTTTTAAAAAACGTTTCCATCCATTATTTAAAATTTCAGATAAAAAAACAGCACCAAAAGCAATATAAATTGGATATAAACCAATTGCATAATAAGCTTTTGCTTTGAAGTAGATAAAAATTAGAAGAGTAAAAATAAAAGCTCCAAAAAAGAGTTGATACTTCTTAAAAGGTTTGTAAACTAATAATGCATAAAGTGCACCAAAAATGACAAACAAAGAGCCGATAAAAAATAGAATTTGTTCTTTCAAAAATCCGATACGATCAACATTTACCAATTGTGTTTCTGCCAATTCTTTCATGTGATGTACAATCGGAAAATGATTATTGTATTGCCAAAGAAGATTAGGCAGAATTAAAATTAACCCTAAAATCAAACTAAAATAAAGTTCTTTTTGCGCTACTATTTTTCGCTGATTTGATAGTAAAATGGCAGGAATTAATCCGAGTAAGAGAAATAAAATATTGTATTTGTTTAGAAAACCAAAAGCAAACACAACTGCTGCAAAATAAAGCCATTTTGGTTTTTCGGAAATTATGTATTGTATTAAAATGTAATAAAATACAGTCCAGCATAAAATGTCTAAAGAGTTTGGCTGATAAAGCGTATTGATGCGCAATAAACAAGAAAGCAAAATTCCGAGTGCTCCGAGAATTAATGCATAAAGATTTCCTTTTAAAAGTTCTATAGTTTTCCAGACAACAAGAAGTGTTAACGCACCAAATAGAGCAGGGAAGAACTTGATCCAAAAAACCGAATTCCCTAGAAGGAAAATAATATACGAAAACCATGAAGTTACCGGCGGAACCGATAAATATCCCCAAGCCAAATGATGTGCTTGATCCAGATGCAGATATTCGTCGCGCTGCAAATCATATTCGGGACTAATTAGAACATACTGCAAAACAAATTTTAGAATAATAAACCCAATTAAAATCAGTGTTTTTTTAGTCATGAAGTTTTTGGTTTTTAGTTGTAAGTGGTTTTCTGTCAGTACAAACGTAAAGCGAATATAATATTTATTTTGATTGTTATAAGGTTTGAGTTTTAATGTTTAGAAATAAAAAAAGCCCCAGATTTCTCTGAAGCTATTTTATAAAGATTAATTTCTTTTTGTGGAATTTGGAATTTCTTTTTTGAAAATTTAAAAAAATTATTCCTCTCCTGCTGTTTCAAATTCCATGTGATCTACAATTTCGGCTTCTGCTTTTTCAGGTTTAGAAGCTTTTAAGGTATTGAATCTTTCCAGCATTTCTGTTTCGCCTTCTTCACCACTGAAATAAGGGAAAACATCCATAATTGGTGTTTCTGAAATAGACGGAATAGAATATTCGCCCATTGTATTTTTCATTATATGAAGTGTGTTGTCAAAAGCCTCGCGAACATCATTTGCCTGAACCAGCATATACATGCTTGTTTTTCTTTCCTTACCGCTTTCTTCATCATAAGCAATTAAAGTGATTTTAGATTTAAACCATCTGTCCGCATTTTCAAAAGGATGAATTTCGGCATAGTTTGCCACTTTGATCGCTGTGATTTTAAATTCTTCACTAGTATAGGCGGCCATTTCTTCAGTCATTCTTTTTTCAGCTTCTGTATAAGACAAAGCATCAACCAAATAGGGCTCGGTTAAAACTTTTTGTCCTCCAGTTTCATCTGTTTTTCTATATTTTACTTTGCATTCGTACCAAACTGCGCTCATTTCTTTTTAAATTTTTAAGGATGTCAAAGATAAATTTTACATGAAAATAAATAGTTAAAACTTGAAATAGATATTCACAATTTTGGATGGTTTTTTATAATGTTTTGATGTTCTGATTGTTGTGTTTTTGCTTGGAAAAATACTTTGTAATCACATTCATTCTTTTGGATTTTAGAATTGCAAAAATATTTTTGATTCTAAATTATTGTAAGCCAATAAATTATTTGCCTTTAATTTTAAATTGATAAAAAAACTAGGTCATTCTCAAACCAAATGGTCAATTTGAACGTAAGTGTGAGAAGATAATGGCTAGGAGTGAGGTAAATTCGAATGGTATTAGTTTTTGGGGCATATTGAGTTTTGCCACATTTCTAGCTGTTATTTTTTAATAATTTAAGGAATACAATGACAGGAAAATTAAACGTTCAAAGATTAAACGAAACACTAAAATATCTCGAAAGTAAACATCGTGAATTAAAAAAAGCAAATCAAAACGATACTCGAAGTCTTGAATCGGTGATAAAATACATGAAAAAAGATATGATAGAACAGTACAATTTATCAGATCATCACTCAACGATCAAACAAGAAATTAAAGATACAGAAGCTTTTATCGAGAACGTCAAAGAAATTATAGAAATCAATTCTTAAAACTATTTTATTGAAATAAACTTTACTTTTATTCCAGCTTAAATTTTTCGTTTTTGCAATTTAAAATTAAAGTATGATCAAGGAAAAGCTTATTTCCAATCATTCCCTGCATGCCTGATTGTTTCATTAAAAAGTTTTGTAGTTTTGATGTACCTTCAATATAAGTAACTTCTGAAAGTGGTAAGGGCACATTTCCAAATTGTATTTTCTTATTGGCAGAAGCAGAGAATACGTTTAAGGTATTTCCCCAAGAATTTCCTTTTTCAGTTTTTATTGCGCTTGTTTTGGACTTGTACTTTTCCCAAGCTTCTTTTGTGGTAATCAATTCGTAAGCGCTTGTTCCAGAATCATATAATAATTTTAAATTTTCATTGTCGACCTTAGCAGGAATCAAGATTTTACGTTTTTTAAATTCAAAATCTATAAAATTATTTTCCTGTATTTTTTCGATAAAAGAACATTTGTTATGCTTAAAATCTAAAACACTTATTCTTTTTTCTAATAAATCTGTTCCAATTGTTCCAATTATATTTTCGGCATTTGCATTGTCAAAGTCAATTTTACTGCCATAATTTAAAACTTCAAAATCAGAAGAAATAACATTCAAATTTCCGATTTTAAAACCTGTTGAGATTTTATTTTTTTTATTATCGATTTTAATTCGATTAGGAAATTTTTCGGAAATTGATTCTAAAGAATTTTTGTAGAAAACAGTAATTGGCGATCCTGAATCTAACTGCATGTAAAATTTATTATCAATTCCATTTAATTTAATCGGCAGAAGCAGAGCAGCATGTGAGTTTTCATTTGTAGAAATCCATCTTGTCGGAATATTTTCTGCTGTTCCAGAAACATTCAGGTAGTTTTCTGGTGGTGTAAATTTCTTTTGAAAGTAAAGATATCCTCCCAATAATGACAAAACAATAATTGTTACACTAATAATTGCAATTTTCTTAAATAATTTCATGGTTTGTTTTTTCTGCAACATTCGGATTTAGTTTCCGATTTTAGTGAAAAAACTATGCGACATTTTTACGTCAGTTTTATGACTGTAACTATAAGAAGTTGTGTTTTAGTTTAATAGCTAATCTTTGTTTTTGGTTTAAACTAATTCCGTTTAATATAACAACAACTAATTTTAAGGAGAGAATTACAATTAACGGAACCAGAAAAAGAGGAAATTCTATAGAAAATGCTTTTTGAATGAACGGACTCAAGATCATTAAAAACGAAAGTATAAGACTCAGAAAGATTTGAATGGAGATGATTTGTTTTCCAAGTTCTCTGTTTTTAAAGTCTTTGGTTTTGTAAGTTAAAATTAAAGGGAAAATAATACTTCCGAATGGTATAATAAATCCGCTTAAAGCAGAAAGATTAATTAATTTGGCCCTTTCAATTTCGCTATTTTCTTTTGTAGCAATTAGATTTTCGGGTTCAGTTTCTAAAGACTGCGCAATTGTTTTTAAAGTAAATCCTTTAAGAATATTTCCTGCTTCAATTCTCTGAATAGTTCGCAATGAAAGTCCAGATTTTTCGGCAAGTTCATTTTGAGTCATGTTTTTTTCCTCTCTCAAAATTTTGACTTTATTCTTCATTCTTATAAATTGCTTTGGAAGTTTGCTGACGAAAATAGAAAAAAGTTTTGATCACCGGCGATTTAATTCCTTATTTTCCTTTAACATTTTTAACGACGCATAACAGAAATAGAAAAGTTTAATAAAAATTTAATCGTTTTTCTTTAACAAAATTATTAACTTGTTATGTATTAAGAAAGATTTACTTTAACCAAAAATAAACTTATGCGAGTATCAGTAGTCCGAAAAAATATAAAATTTACACCAGATTCGAGAAGAGTTGTCGCCCGATATTTTATGAACGGGTACGAACGAACCCAACAGATGGTACTTCGGATAATGATGTTGGACGAAAAACAAGTTTTACAAACTTTAGAACAAACACTGCGAGAATTTGCGAGACGTCATAGAAACATCTCTGCAGTTTTCTTTAGACATTGCGAACGAATAAGACCTATTATTGAAGAAATGAAAATTGATTATGAGGCAATGTCTCTAGATAGAAAAATGCTTATTGGATCATATTGCACAATGGAATATGCAATTGAATCTGCTGCAATTTTCAATCCTTCAATTGTAGAAGATTTTGACCAAACAGGTTTGGAAGCAGGTGAAAAACGTGTCGTAATTTCTTTTCGTGCAACTGGTGAAGGTCATATTTCGTCTATTGTTTTTAGGAGAGGAATCTTAGACAGAGACAATAATCTCCATATTATGAAAATTGGAAACCATATTGATAAAGCCGAAATCGAACACAAGACTTTATTTAATAAGGAAAGATTTTTAACGAAATTGACAGAAATGCATACGACGGATAAGTATATTACCCAGATTATGCAGGACCTCCCAGATGAATTTGAATTTGCGATTCTCAAAAATATGCTAAACACAGCTTTGAGTGATCCTATAATTCGTGAAGAGCGAAAAACAGCATTACAGGAAATATTGTGGCTGGCGAATTCGTTTTACGACATACAATTCAAGCACGATTCTGATATTACAGAACGTGTAATTTTTCCAATTTCTGATTCTGAAAGCCGAGGAATAGAAGATGCTCGTTTTGTACGTTTTGTAGACGATGATGATTCTGTTCGTGTAATGGCAACTTATACCGCTTATAACGGACATACAATATTGCCGAAACTTATTTCGACCGAAGATTTTTACAGTTTTAGAGTCATGCCTCTTCATGGTGTTGGCGCTCAGAATAAAAATCTAGCTTTGTTTCCGAGAAAAATTAAAGGTAAATATGCCATGCTTGCCAGAATAGACGGTGTAAATAATTATATCATGTATTCTGATCGTGCAACACAATGGAATACGCCAATTCTTTTGCAGGAACCTCGTTATACGTGGGAATTGACTCAGATTGGAAATTGCGGTTCGCCGTTGTGGACAGAAGAAGGCTGGCTTGTAATTACTCATGGCGTGGGTACAATGAGACGTTATTGCATTGGTGCTTCATTGTTTGATCTCGACGATCCTTCTAAAGAAATAGGAAGACTTACAGAACCATTGCTTTCTCCATTAGAAGATGAGCGCGAGGGATATGTGCCAAATGTGGTATATTCCTGCGGTGCCATTATTCATAACGATAGTTTAATACTACCTTATGCAGTATCAGATTATTGTTCTACTTATGGTGTAGTTAATTTGGCCGAATTGCTGGATGCGCTTAAGAATAGTAAATAAGAGTGTTTAACGCTTATTTTTAAGATCTGGAATTTTCTCTATCAAATTTTTCCAATATCTCTTGGGCATATGTTTGATATGAAGTTTCGTGTTCTTTCTCGATTCAATGTTAACGCTTGTGAAATAATTGCGCCATAAATTTTGAAAAAATTCTTCATCCTCATCGGCTATTTCAGCTAAAAACTGGGATGAAGAAATTTTCGAATCAAACGTTAATTCGACAGTTGAGACATTTTCCAGGTCATAATAAATGCCATATTTACGTTTTGCATCATAAATAAGCCAGCGCTGGTCTGCGTAACGGTTTTTAAAATGATTTTCTATAATCGGCAAAACATTGCAGTCGGGTTCGACAATTGCATAATACAATTCATCTTTAGTTAGTTTAAAACGAACAAAAGCTTTCATTCTATGACTTTCTTTGCCAGTTAAATTTGTTGCTTTTCTAACATTTAAAACATCATTATTACTAAAATCTTGTTCGATGTTTTGTAAACTTGAAAATACATATTGTATAAATCGAAATAAGGTTTTGTCAATCTGATTCAGTTCTGATAAAAAAGCATAATAAAGGTTCGTAAAACCACTGGTCGAAAGTTTTTTTTGTAGACCATTTAAAACTCGATTGGCTTTATTGTTATCTGTCGTTACAAAATGAGTATTTGAAAAAAGTAAAGCATTTGAAACTTCTTTTTTAGCAAAAATTACATCTTCGAGCTTATATTCATAAATTTCAAAAACAGCTGTAAGCCAGCCTTCATAACTTCCGTCGTAAATTACCTGTGTCATTTTAATTAAAATAAAGCCAGCTGGTTTGAAAAATTATTTTGGTATTTACTGTTTTGTAAATTTAAAATCTGATTTTTTATTTGAACAGAAGTCAAATCTTTCTGCAGGTAAAAAGGAGATGCAAATGCTAGAAAAAATTTAGAGCGGTTATAAGCAATTCCTAATTTTTTTAAATCTTGCGGCTCGAGTTTTTTAAACTGTCGTGCGGCAACAATTTTCTTTGCACTCAAAAATCCTATTCCTGGAATACGTTGAATTAATTCTAAATCTGCGATATTAATATCAACAGGAAATTGATCTAAATTTCGTAAAGCCCAACCCAATTTCGGATCGATATCGAGATCCAGATTTGGCTGATCGAAACCAACAATTTCATTTACATTAAATCCGTAATAGCGAATTAACCAATCGGCTTGATACAAACGGTTTTCCCGAATCATAGGTACTGGTGTTCCAATTGCAGGAAGCCTATTGTCGTAGCTTATGGGTACATATCCAGAATAGTAAACGCGGCGCATATTCATTTTTTCGTAGAAATAATTGGCCATGCCTAAAATTTCGAGATCATTTTCTTTTGTGGCGCCAATAACCATTTGCGTACTTTGTCCTGCGGGCGCAAAAAGCGGTGCTTTATAGTTTAATTTTTTCTCTTCTTTGTAGCTGACAATTTCATTTTTAAGATATTCCATCGGTTTAATTACATCTATATGATTTTTATCTGGCGCAAGCAGTTTCAAACTTTGTTCAGTCGGCATTTCTACATTTACGCTCAAACGATCTGCATAAAGTCCAGCCTCTTTTAGTAATTCGTCACTGGCACCGGGAATAGCTTTTAAATGAATATAGCCGTTAAAATTTTCTTCCAGACGTAATTTCTTGGCTATTCTAACCAGACGTTCCATTGTATAATCGGGATTATCAAAAATACCCGAACTCAGGAATAATCCTTCGATATAATTTCTTCGATAAAAACCAATTGTAAGATCGACAACTTCTTGAACCGTAAAGGCAGCTCGTTTTATATCATTACTTTTTCGGCTGACACAATAAGCACAATCAAAAATGCAATGGTTGGTCAATAAAATTTTAAGCAGAGCCACACAGCGGCCGTCTTCGGTAAATGCATGGCAGATTCCATTTGCAGAAGCGTCTCCTAATCCTTTATTTTTATTCTTGCGATTGCTCTGGCCCGAAGAACAAGAAACATCATATTTGGCTGCATCTGCTAAGATCGCCAATTTCTCCATTACTCTTTCATGTACCATTTTGATCTTGTTTATTTGTTGTTTGAAATGAAATTTATCACCTTCAAAACTACTCATTTGACTCAAAAATGACTCGAAAATAGCTGTTCTAAATTGTATCAATTTTTGAGCAGATAAGTAAATATCTATTCTGAAAAATTAACATTCATAATCCGAAAACAGGTATAAATACGCAGCTGCAGTTTTTTCAATGTCTTTATATTGCGCAACAGTATAAAAATTAATCAAACCCCCTTAATGATTGATTTTTACTAGTATTAGCGAATAATAAACCGAATAGCTAAAACGATGAAATTTATACAAGGACAAGATGTAACCTACACTGCATTGAGTGGAATATCTTATAAGGGAACAGTGATCGAAAGAAAAATGGATTTTAAAAAAGGACTTATAATAAGATCTGCTTCAAAAGAAAGAGATTTTCATTATTTGATTGAAATTCAAAAAAATGGTACAACAGAAAAAATTCTTTGTGCCGAAAACAATCTCCAACTTTTAGAGAAGAAAAAACGCAGGGTAAAAAAAGCTGCTTGATTTGTTGGTTAAGGAATCGAATAAAAAAAGCTCCAGATTTCTCTGAAGCTTTTGTATAAGTGAAAGATACTTTTTAGAAATTTGTATTTACTTTTTTAGAACGATCTGCAATGTAAGAGATCAGCCAAGTTACTTGTCCTTCTTTTACAAAGTATATTTTCTTTGCTGCTAAATTTGGAATACTTTCTAGACAAGTCACTAGAATATTGTTTGCAGAAATAAGGTATTTTTGGTCGTAAGTGCTTAAAACTCTCGCAGCTTCTTTATTCGTTTTTGCCAAGTTTGTAAACTTGCTAAAGTTGTTTTTTAGAATGGCATCGTAATCAATAACGTCTTGCAGACTTAATGTAACATAATGTTCCTTAACGTTTTCGTTATAATATAATGTCGAAAATGCCCATACAGCTCCGCCAGATAAATATAATTTATCCTTTTTTTCTAAAGGAGGATTTGCATCAAACATTTCTTTTGTTTTCTTACGTAGAATAGGGTTAAAGTCAAAAGATTTTTCCTGATAAGTCGACATATCATTTACTTGACTTTTATTTACAACCGTTTTTTCTACAGCATCAGTAAGTGTCATTGTACCAAAATCTAATGCTAAAGGAATAAACTCTAATTTGTTGTCTTTAAGCTCATCAATGTAACCGCCTTTAGTAGTTTGAGCTCCAATGTCAAGAAGGAAAGCATTTGCATAATCAACAGGAGGAATAGCACCTTTAACTAAAGTTTTTGCTTCTTCGTTTGCATCCAGCACTTCTAATTCTTTATTGTTAAGAGAAAAGATTTTGTTTTTTAAAACATCAATATTTCGTGCAGATTGAAAAACTGGAGCAGCAACAATAAAAATGTTTTCTTCATGAATTTTATACTCGGCTCTTATTTTCTTTAATTGATCAACAACGATAACACTAGTTTTAGTGATGTCATCTTGAGTAAGTTCGCCAGAAGCAGCAATATGATCGGCAAAAGGAATTCTTTCTGTCCAGAAAGAAAGGATTTTATAATCGGCTTTTTTAATGTTACTTACATCGAGAACAGAAACTTTTATAGCCCTGCGGCCGATTTCAATTCCTGCATAAATGCTTTTTTGAGAAAATGAATTAAGCGTAAAAAATAAATTTAAAAGAATAAAAAATAGAACTTGGGGTTTGTTTTTTTTAAGCATTGTATTGTAATTGTGATTATATTATTTGTTTTCGAATAAAGACTTTAAAGTGATTTTGGTGGTATTTGTGTGAAAGTCATAATTTTCTATTTAAAAAATCAGGTTTCATTACAGGATCGCAAATTTATAAAAACATTTACTAATTTAAAGTCAGTTAGTAAGAAAACATATTATTTAATTATTAAGTTTTATTACTATGCTTGGAAGTTTGTGGTTTTATATTAAAAGACGATATTTTAGACGTTAAACAAGATTTTATATCACAATAGAAATCAATTTATTAGAGTAAAATGGTAGGAGAGAATGAGCGGGCTTAGTGATTTTTGTATAATGAAAAAGCTCCAGATTTCTGTGAAGCTTTTCTTAGTAGCCCTAACGGGACAATTTTCGAACCATTTTTTTGCTGATTTAATAAAACTGAACAAAGAATAGCGAGATAATTAATTTAAAACAATAATTTATAAATATTGTTTTTTTGTTATTTTCAAAATATTTAGTTCTTTCAATAAAGAATTCTTTACCCTTAATTATAATTCAATTGATCCTACAGTGAATTGAAAGAGACTATAGGTATTTTTGATTCCTAAAAGCTCTTTTTGATCTAATTTCAATATATACTATATGAAGATCTATCCATTGAAAAACAGGATAATAATTCAATTTTTTAGGTATTTCTATATTACCTTTCAATAGATACATTTACTCGTAACAAAACATTTTTTGGTCATTTCAGAATAAATAAGTTCTTTAACTTCTACTTATGTTCTTTCACGAAATTTCAAATAATTTGTTTTACTATATGGTTCCTTATCTTATTTACAATCCTTATTGTAAATATTTACAATTTCTTCTCTATCCGATGTTTTATATTTTTCTGTATCATTCCATTCTTTTAAAAGTGTTGGACAATCACTTATTAATTCTGCAATTCTCTCTCTTGGATTTAATACGTTAAGATAAACAATTTTGTCATTTTTTACCATAACGGGCAAGATTCCTGCGTATTGATTACCTGTATGTACTTTATAAAATGATAGTTTTCCAATTATAATCTCTTCGTAGAAATTTTTTTTATCATTTTTTAGAATAGTAAAGTTTCTAAAACCACTCGGAGTGTAAGACGAGAAGGATTTAATTAGTTTTGGAGTCAAACTCATTTTAATGCCATTAGCTATTAAATTAACTTTTTTATTGGAAAAATTAATAATCTCACATTGAATAGTATCATTATTATGTCTTACATAAAATTGTGGATACTTTTGGGCATGCGACGAAATTAAGTAAAAAAATATTACAATAAAAAGTATTTTTCTCATCATTCTGAAATTTTGTAAAAAGTAGTAGTTTAATTAATCGACAGTAAAGTTAAATTTAAAATATTTAATAATTTGCAAATTTTTTAACTTGTCAAATTTATAGACATAATAAATCTACCATAATTAACGAAGTTTTATCTTTATTGACTAATACCCGACTCTCCGAAGTGTTTTTCCATGAAAAGTTGCACAAATATCTCTGACTTTTCTTTTTTTTTATGGACATTTAAACCTTATAAAGGTACCCTGATTTTAAAGTTGTTCTTAAAAAATGTGATGAATAAAATTAGTAGGACCTGAACCAAATTTTAGCGAAAATACTGATATTTAAAATTTTTAGGAAATTAGAATAAAATTGCCGAAACACAAAAAAGCCTGAGAAATCTAGATTTCTCAGGCTTTTGCTTTAAAGTAGTAGCGGGAACAGGACTCGAACCTGTGACCTTCGGGTTATGAGCCCGACGAGCTGCCTACTGCTCTATCCCGCGATGTTTCGGGTGCAAAGATACGCCGATTTTTTAGAAATCCAACGAAAACTTTAAAAAATGTTTTATTTTCTGTATTGAGTTGATATGACTACCTTTGCACCTTAAATATTATGCAAATGTCACATAAAGCAGGTTTTGTAAACATCATCGGGAATCCAAATGTTGGAAAATCAACATTGATGAACGCTTTCGTCGGAGAGCGATTGTCAATCATTACATCTAAAGCACAAACTACACGTCATAGAATATTAGGAATTGTAAACGGCGAAGACTTTCAATTGGTCTTGTCTGATACGCCTGGAATCATTAAGCCGGCCTACGAAATGCAGGAATCGATGATGAACTTTGTAAAATCGGCTTTTGAAGATGCAGATATTTTGATTTACATGGTCGAAATAGGAGAGCAGGACTTAAAAGACGAAGCTTTCTTTAATAAAATCATTCATGCTAAAATTCCAGTTTTATTACTATTAAATAAAATCGATAATTCCAATCAGGAACAATTAGAGCAGCAAGTTACTTTTTGGAAAGAGAAAGTACCAAATGCAGAAATTTTCCCGATTTCGGCTTTGCAGAATTTCAATGTTCCAGAAGTTTTTGGAAGAATTATCGAATTACTTCCAGAATCACCAGCATATTATCCTAAAGATCAATTAACAGACAAGCCAGAACGTTTCTTTGTTAATGAAACTATTCGTGAGAAAATCTTATTGAATTACAGTAAAGAGATTCCGTATGCAGTTGAAATCGTTACAGAAGAATTTTTTGAAGATGAAAAAATTATCAGAATCCGTTCGGTAATTATGGTGGAGCGCGAAACGCAAAAAGGAATCATCATAGGACATAAAGGTGCAGCCCTTAAAAAAGTGGGAACCGATGCACGTGCCGACTTAGAAAAATTCTTCGGAAAACAAATTCACATTGAACTATATGTAAAAGTGAATAAAAACTGGAGAAGCAACGCTAATATGCTGAAACGATTTGGATATAATCAGTAAAAAGAGTATTCAGTCGCAGTTTACAGTCTCAGTCTGAAAATTGTGAATGCGAATTAAATATAGCAGGAAACAACTCCAAAAAAAGTAGTCAGTTTTTAATTTAGAGGTCACGTTTTTACCAGTTTTTTAACTGAATACTTAAAACTGTTACTGCAAACTAAAAAAGACTACCTTTGCAAAAAATTTAAATAAAGCATTTTTGATTTATAATTTGTTGTGATTTAGTCAAAAACGAAATCTGAAATTTTAAATCTGAAATCTAAAATTCAAAAAAATGAATAACATTGTTGCGATAGTAGGAAGACCTAATGTAGGGAAATCGACCCTTTTTAATAGGCTGATACAAAGAAGAGAAGCTATTGTAGATTCAGTATCTGGGG
>Ga0157370_10000623_pt1 | contig 44135 bp, 45 predicted proteins | sample C35metaG_FD_113463 | JGI IMG/M metagenome (GOLD analysis project Ga0157370, IMG submission 113463) | Corn rhizosphere microbial communities from Kellogg Biological Station, Michigan, USA - C3-5 metaG | ecosystem: Host-associated > Plants > Roots > Rhizosphere > Soil | place: USA: Michigan...
GCATGCCCGCCTCGAATTCAACATCCCAGGCGTGACTTTCGGTGGCCGCTACGACCACTCGCCGATCATCGTTGGCGATGGCGCCGTGCTGCCGCCGGACGAACCCAATGTGTACACGCCCACCGCCAGCCCCGGCGGGCGGCCGCCGCACGCCTGGCTCGACGACGGGCGCTCGCTGTTCGACCTGTTCCACGCGGAATGGACGCTGCTCGCACTGGGGACCGAGGCCCCCGACATCGAGGCCTTCGAGGCCGCGGCACGGGTGCTGGCGATCGACCTGCGCGTCGTGCGGCTGGCGCAGCCATTCCTGCGCGACCTCTACGAGGCGCCGCTCGCGCTGATCCGCCCCGACCAGATCGTCGCCTGGCGCGGCGTGGACTCGGACGATGCAGCAGAGGTGCTTTCGTGCGTGACGGCTGGATCAGGCTTCGCAGCAACGCAACCCAGGACGAACACGTCGGCAGCTTGTACCGATGCAACCAGAGGAACCACTGCATGAAAATCCCCACCCTCCAGCGTCTTCGGCGCACGGTCCTTGCGATGGCCATGGCGATCGCCCTCCCGGCTTTCGCGCAAGCTTGGCCGACAAAGACCGTTCGACTGGTCGCCGCCTTCCCGCCGGGCACACCGGGCGACGTGATCGCCCGGCTGATTCAGCCGGCGCTTCAGGCCGCGTGGCAGCAGCCCGTTGTGATCGAGAACAAGACGGGCGCAGGAGGCAATCTGGCCGCCGGGGAAGTCGCACATGCCAGGGACGAGCACACGCTGCTGGTCGGGCCCGACACGATCCTCACGATCAATCCCCATCTATACAGAAAGCTCGGGTTCGACTTGCGCACATCGCTCAAGCCTGTGACCTACTTTGCGAGCTTTAACCAGACGCTGGTGTGCAACCCCGCGGCCGGCATCTCGACGCTCGCGAAGTTCGTGCAGTTGCCTCCGACCCGACTCTATGCCTCGGGCGGCGCGGGAACGCCGAGTCACATGGCGATGGAGATGCTGCTGGCGACGACGGGAACGAAGCTCACGCACGTGCCCTACAAAGGCCCCGGCCCGGCCGCGCAAGACGTGATGGGCGGCCATGTCGATTGTGGCTTCATCGTCTCTTCGGTCGTGCTGCCGCATGTGCAAACTGGCCGATTGCGCGCGATCGCGGTGTCCGGAAAGGAACGGTCGGGCCTGCTGCCCGAGGTGCCGACGGTCGCCGAGAGCGGTCACCCGGGCTTCGATGCCACTTTCTTCGAGACGCTGATGGCACCATCGAGTTTGCCAGCCGCGACCATCGAGAAGATCCAGCGTGACGTGCGCCTGGCGCTGCAGGCCACGGGCGTGAAGACGCGGCTCGCAGAGATGGACCTGCGCGTCGAGGCCTACAGCACCGGGGAGGCGCAGCGGCGCAGCCAGGACGACTTCGTCAAATGGGGCGCAGTCGCCCTGCGGACCCAGTTGCAGTTGGACTGACGCAAGCGGCCATACGCAGGGCGGTTGCGATCAGGGAAAGCGGTCGCATTGGGACCCAAGTTGCACCACACACGACCGTCGGTATCGTTTCACAGAACGCTCACATGGAGTTCACGCTGAATTCACCTATGCAGCGCACACTGCTTTTCGACAGCGGTTCGGCGCTGGTAGAGGCCAGGGAGAAAACCGCTCAGGGAAACCGCCTCGATGCCGACCGCTGTCGCTTTTTATTTGGCTAATCGCTCGTAGCCGAGAGGGCCATGCACGCTAGAGCTCTTTCACCGACGAAGCACCACGCTGCGCGACGGCTTGCTCGAGATAGCGAGGTTGCAGTCGGAGTAAATCAGGTCAACAGCGTCCGCAGAATTTATTCATGACCATGAAGCGGGGACTACCCAACGAGGCGCTGAGCGCAATGGCGATCAAGTGACGCAGGCGGGCGCTCGAGGGAGACCTCACGCTCGCGGGATAGCCCAGAGCGATGACGTCCTGCAGCGGTCAGAGGGCTTGCGCCGAAGCAGTCACTTGGTTAGTCAAATAGGGACGTCACCTCTCCATCCGTTGACAAGGCGAGCCACTCCACAATGTTGTTGATGGGAATCGTGAACCCCTGAGCTCGGAGGGCATCCGCATCGCGATCATGAATTTTCATCTTGGTGCCATGACTTGAAGAGCCATCGACGTTGATTACGCCAAGCTCCTCCCCTTTGCGCCCATATACGTGTCCGTGCGCCTTCCCGTTCCCTTGCAGGTGAGTCGGCTGATCTATCCGAATATTCCGGTTGAAGCGTCCCGAAATGCACTTTCCCTCGCGTAGCAGTTCGAAGTTGGCGCCGTCAGGAGAAATGAAAACATCTTCTAAATACGTATTGGGCGAGGCAATCTCTTTTAGTCTCATAGGTCGTAATCCCACAGGTGGCCAAATCGAAGACAGAGCAATTTTCTCTCCAGCGGGCGATTCTTCACAGCCTGTCGAGATCGTCCTCGGGCGGATCTAAGACCTCATATTGGTTTTCGCGTAACACACGCAAGATGTGCGTTAGTTCGCTCCGTCCTTGGCCGATCCGATGTACCGCGAAGAAAGCAATGATCTTCGGGTTCTGGCACAACAAGAGTTCCACTGAATTTCCGGGGAGCGACACAACTCGAGTCAAGATGGGCCGCGGAAGGTTGCGAACGTGATGTCTCGCTGCCTCGATGGTCGAAACCAGTTCAGTGGGGAGAACCAGCTCAAGGTACACCCGGCCGGGTTCCGCGCCAGGTTGAACATCATCTAAAACTTCATAGCTCATCCGAAGCGCCTCAGATTGGTTGTTTTGTCGCATTTTCAGACGCAGCCCTCGCTCCACCAGTTCGTCGATCAGCTTCTGAGTGAAATGCACAACACAACCGAGTAGAAGCAACGCGACGACATACGAATTCACGGCAGCGAAGTTCGAGCCTGCCGATGTGCAACAACACAGCGGTCAACATGCACGCTCCCAGCGTCCCAAGGAGATATCCAGCAACATTTTTTGCGGGATCGAGCAGTCCTTAGAACCTATTTTGGCATGAGCCAGATGCCTTTCGCGCAGTCGTATGGTCGCGCTAGCTCCGAACACGATGAATGTACAAACCCGCCTTCAGTGCCGTCGGATCTTTAATTCTGTCGTGCTGAAACTGGACTGCCCGGATGTACAAGACGAGCAAAAAGAAAATCACGAAGCTCCAGAGAAGCCGCCCTGCGAAAAACCTCAAGGTCTTTGCCTTGTGGTGTGTCCATCATCTTCGGGGAATCCGTTCTTTGGCATCTGGAGTTCACCTTGCTTGATCGTTTCGACAGTTTCGGTTGCCTTGCCTTGCAAGGCTCTACACTAGGACTGCTGCGCCTCCACGATGGCGACGGTGATGCGCGACACGCAGGTCGGCTGACCCTCTTCATTGGTCAAATCGATCTGCCACACGTGCGTCTTGCGTCCAATGTGGATCGGCCTAGCCGTGCCAGTAACCCAGCCGTGCATCACGCCGCGCAGGTGGTTGGCATTGATATCCAGTCCCACCGCAAGCAGGCCCTCGGCACAGCAAAGCTGTGCCGCGACGGAGCCCAGCGTTTCGGCCAGCATCACGGAGACACCGCCATGCAGTAGGCCAAATGGCTGCCGGGTTCGAACGTCTACCGGCACACGTCCCCGGATGAAATCATCGCCAACTTCCAGGAACTCGATGCCGAGATGGCTGGCCGCCGTGTTCTTGTTGCCGGCGGAGATTTCTTCGACGGACATTGATTTTTTCCAGATGCGCATTGCTCTTACTCTCCCAGTAACCGAAACATGAAAAATGCGTTAACCGACCGGCAGTCATCGCACGGTGAGCAGTCGTCGGCGTACGTCTACAGCGGACCGAAGGTGCTGTCGGATACCAGCCATCTCCGAACTACATCGTTCGCATTCATGTCGACATCTATGAAGACTTCGATCCCTGCCGCCTAGCCGCGACGAATCGGGAGCCAAATACATGCGCCCCGCAAATGCGTTGCTATTTCTTTGCGCGCTCCCGCGGGTGCGGCAGCGCGTCTCGGCCGCCGCCCGCAACCCCAGAAAGTACTCCGACTGGATAAGTATTAAAGGGTTATTCGCAGGATGATTGACTTGGGACAAACCCCATATTTGTTGGCTCTTTCCGCGCTCTAGGTCGTGACGAGGCGGATGCCATACTGCCTTGCCGCTGACCGCAGACGCCAGGCACAACCCCTCGACCGTGCAGGCCTTCTTGGGCCCAGTCGGCTAACGCAGCCACTCAGCGGCGTCCCGTGAGTTGCGCTCGTCCCGGTGTACGCATTTTTTTGCTCCTCATGTCGACAAGAGACGCCCTGATGGCTCCGGATCGGCGAGCGCATCCCGCAGCAGGATCTCGATTCGCATGTCGAGTACGGACAACGGTGTGCGAAACTCATGCGCCACGCTGGAAAGAAACACCTCGCGCAGCCGGCTAAGCTCTTGAAGGCGCTTGACTGCCTCGGCACGGCGAACCGTGTACTCGATCATGGTCTCCAGCAGTTCCGCGTTCCACACCTGCAGTCGCCAGCATGCGCGCTACGTTCGATGAGGCAGATGGCCTGCGTCTGTCGCTGTTCGCGCTGGCTTCCTACATCGAAGCCCCGTCCGCGCGCCTTTCAACTTGGCAGCGTACGCGTGATTTGCGCCCTGTCATTGACACTTCGCCCGGCACGCTGGAGGTTGAGGCGCCGAAATATCGAGACACCGCAGCACCTTGAGCGGGATCGTACGGAACGAAGCTGACGCAGGTCGCGCGGATGGCTTCCATCCGTTGATTGCGGTGGAACGTGTGTCCGGGCCGCTCCCAGGCCGGCGGCCTGCGGTGCCGTCGCCGGAAGAAAGGTTTAATTGGTCGGCACGCAAGTAACGAGAAGGTGGTCAATATCTTTAAATGCGGGTCCACTTGATAAATCCGAGACATGCCAGGATGAGATAAACCGGAATTGAAGTGGCAATCCCACACTGTCGAAAATAATGCAAAAGCGTTCAGCCATTGTTCTGCAACCCTTGCATTGCCACGCCTCAGCGGCATCCGGCCCAGCACAAGGAGCCCACGCCGATGTCGACTCGATCCTCAAGACCGAAATTTCCCGCGTTGCTCGTAAAGAAGTGCGCGCCGAGATGAAAACTCTCAGGAAAGCGTCGGTTGCGCATCGCGCGTCGATCGCCGAGCTACGTCGCCAGGAGGACGCGCTTGAGAAGGAACTGCGTCGTGTTTGGAAGGTAACAGCGCCCCTCGCCACGATACCCACTCGGGCAATGAAGCAGCAGCAAGCTCGAACCCCGGTTCAGGGCAGCCTGATGGCGACGCGGCGTACAAAGCTTGGGCTGTCGCATTGCGCAAGGCTATTCAGCAATTCGCATCTGTCGGCGATATTTGCGGCTTCCCGCATCCCCTTTTGGGTTCTGATTCGTGAGATCAAATAGCTAGTCTGCACTCGACTCTCGAACTTTCATTTTCCCCGGGGCGCCCCGCCGCAGAGACCACGCGCAGACTCGCCGAGCGCCATTCCGAAACACAGCGGATGCCTCATGCACGCTGGTGAATACCACTTGCCGATCGTACTCCCCGGGCCGCCCCGCCGCGATGGGCCCAACGAATACGACACAGCCCTGCCGCGAACCTGAGTGAAGACGCCGACCCCTTTTGACAATGAACTCCAGCTTCGCCGACTTGTTCTTGTCGTGCATGAGCACTAGCGTGTGCTTGCCCCGCCGGCAGCGCAGGCCTACCTCTTGGTTCATGAGCGCAAAAACTTAAACACATACGAGGTATTCTCGAAGGCCAACTACAAAGCCCGCCGGGCGTTCAGCACAGATATGTCAACTCACGTTCAAGACTACCCCGAGCACTTTCATCGAATCCTTAAACGATATACATCGCTGATGTCGCAGTTAGATGTCGAATACAAAAAAAGCCAACCCGACAATGGCGAGAGCGACTTTAAAGAAAAAGTTTTTGAACAAGCCAGGATATTCCTCACCAGGGTTCCTTCTCTCGCCGCCCTTCTTGATGATAATTTAACCATAAAGAAGCTCTCCGATTCCATTGCCCAGGACCGGGAAAGACTCGAAAGCGATGTCGCATTCATTCATTTCGGTTGCACCTACGCTATAGCAGCCATGATGGCCTTAGAGATTCAGGATCGGGATCTCGCTTGGGATTTCCTATGTCAAGCCAACTTCTATTTGGGCGTCGTTATGTTTACCGATCGCAGCAATGAGATACTTACCAAGGCCGTTGTCAACACCCATAAAACTGCCATGGCCGTCGAAAATGCAACTAAGCGCCATCAATCGAGCAATGACATGAAAGCCAAAGCGTACGAAATTATGCGCTCGCGTCCCTCTTGGCGTAGCCAGTCGGAAGCGGCTGACCGGGTCGTCGCGGCACTCGAAAAAGAGTACGGTGACAAATTCGAATTTAAAAATCCCAAGGCCACCGTTACCAACTGGATTAAGGCGATGCCTGATCGGCTAAAGCTTATTCCCTCACTTGGCGAGCGACTTGGGCAGAGCTAAGGGTCTATTCCCCCGCGAGGGCGGCAATTAGATTTGGTCGCGCGCCACCGGGGTGTTCTGCTGGCAGACTTAGGGGTACTTGCTAGCAGACCAGAGAGAGTCTGCTAGCTCGCTACTGAGCAAGGCCACCTTATTCAAACATGATGCGTCCGTGTTCAATAACAACCAACGACGCACAATCATGTCTGACTCCATTCAACCTTCTCTGCGAATTCTTTCGGATTACCAGCTCATTCGAAAATACCGGCTCCTCCAGAAGATTCCTTTTTCTAAAAGCACCTTACACGCCAAGTTGGACCGCAAGAGCCGCTATCACGACGCGACCTTTCCTCGCCCGATCTACTTTCCGGGCAGCCGAATTCCTTATTGGAATGAAGAGTCGGTGAATGCGTGGATTGCCGCCGCTTCCTCCGGCGCTCTGGACGCGACTATGCCGGTTCTTGCGCCAAGCCTCGCTTCGCCGTCCGCCGCGCGTTCGGCCACCACTTCAAAGAAGGCCGCAAAGTGAAAGATCTTCGCCCGAGTTCTCCGTTCGCATCCGCTGGCGCCATCAAGCAGGAGATACGCCAGCGCTATGCCGAGCTGGCGCTTGTCCCCTCCTTTGCAGAGCTGCTTTGTCACGCGGCAGCAAAGCAGCGAAACGGAGACATGCCCTCAGCCTTGGCCACCAGCCTCATACCGCCGGGATTCTTCGAACGTCATGTGGACCGGACCTTGGCTAAGCGTACACGGGTGAAAGCCGCCGCAAACCGTCTTGCCGCGATGGTCGCAGAGCTGGAGCACGCCGCCGTCTACTGCTTACTTGCGGAATTCCCGGTCGCAATGCCGTTGAACTCCGTTCTTGACAACGCCTGGATGCACTGCCGCAGGTTCGATGAAATAAGGGCCTCCCACGAGCAGGCGGCACAGTCTCGCAAGCTCGCGTGCCGAAAAGGTGGTCACAAGCGCCACAACGATTTTCGCCGCCTGCAGCGTTTGGCAATCCGCTTCTTGCGGACCAAAGCACCCCTTGACGGATGGATGAGCAAGGTGCACGCGGCAGAGTCGCTCTGCCCGCATCTGAGCGAACTGGCAATCAAATATCGCCTGTCGGTCTCCAAGTGCGAGCAGACGATAGTAGATAACGTCGTCAAGTTGACGCGCACCGACCCGAGGGCAAAGGAAGCATTTGAGCGCCACCGCAGTCCTCGCCGCTCCAACCGCGGTCGTCATCGCCCGCGCTAGCGGATATTCCTCAGTATGGAGCACCGTGGTTCCCTGCCGGCACGTCGCAGGAGCAGGACCGTGGACTTGGAACCGGACTCAGCGAAAAATGGCAAGTCGTCAAAGGAAGGGGGACGCCCCTTTCTTTGTGCGATCAGCCATATGCGCAGACGGCGCGTCAGCTAGGTGGGATCGCGGCTTCTCTTGGCACCTCCCGCAGAGGGCTGCCTGTCACGAATGCTGGTCACAAACGACCTACCCGTCGCCCGGTAGCGCATCCAGAAATCGGTTTTAGCGAGATACCAAGCCACGTGTTCCACCAGCGCCTCGACCTTGGCCGGATTTTTTCGCTCGATCATCCCCAAGCCCGGGTTGCGATATTCGCTGGCATTACAGTTGAAGTAACGGCCCCGTCCCTCTGTAGTCACGTTCTGCCAGTGCTCACCCATCGCCATGGCGATCCCGACCGCGTCCCGAACAAGATGTCCGTTGAGGAGAACCAGTACGTGAAAGTGAAACCCAGTCTGTGTGCCGTACTCCTGAGACCACATGTACCGTACTAGTGGATAGCGGTCGCGCAGAAACCTTTCGAACTTCACCATATAGCTACAAGCTTCGTCCTCCGACACCGTCGGCGCGAACGGATACAGACTCGTTGCCATGTGAAAGTGCAGGTCTACGCGAATGGCTACGAGCCTGGAGCAGTCTTCTATGGACTCGTAGATGGTCTTTTTAACGGACTTCCACCGCTTGTCCGAACGGCGACGACTTGAATCCAGATCGCGAGCAATCGCGGGCTCCTTCAAGCCTTCGCGCAGATCGGCCACGAGAGCTTCCAACGCCGTATACAGCGCACACGCGTCGAAATCGATCAATGACCTCCAGTGACTCAAGAGGACGCCGTCAGGAACGTGCTTGTCGCGACACTGTCGCAGCAGGGTGAACAGTGGATTGAAGTAATGCCGGGGCAATGTCGCCTCAATATCCTCGAAAGGAAGCTGCAGCGCACGCATCAACTGCTCGCCGTGCTTGCATGGCTCGAGCACCTCACACCCGGAACGCCGACGCTCCAGCCTGAAGACCGGCTTACCAGACTTCGCAACCGCATACACGGCACAGACCGCCTCCTTCACATTTTGAGCGTACTCATGCTCTTGGCTGATCACGACCTGCTGCGTCCTTGCATTCCCGTCATGCCCGGTGACGTATGCATAGCGTTTCGAGACAGGACTTTCGAAAGTCCTGCTTGCATAACCTTTGAGGCTCACAATATTTTTTCTCCTTCTCCCACGAGCACATCAAACATCAAAATGAATCCCGCTCTCAAGCCAATATCACTCAGTCCCTACCGGACTGAGTAGTCAATTTGAGATCAACTAATAACTTCAGAACTCCAGTCACACCTCCATCCCTGATGGGATGGGCCCTCAATGTCTGTCCTCTCTTCAATAACATACATACCGGCTCTTTCCTTCGAAGAAGTCACAGCGCTTCTCATTCATCGGACGAAAAAGCGATCGTGATCGCGCAGCTTTTCCTTTCATCTGCTCCGTTGAGTTGGTAACTAGACATCGTCTGGTCGGTCGGGCGCGGAACCGCTCACCAAAGTCGACCTCGATTCTGAGACGAACGAGATTTCCAGAGAAGCGCGTCAGCTCGCGCGCACCCCTTGCCCTTGAGCAGTCACCTGATTTCGAATGCCACGGACCGGAATTAGCCGATATCTCCGACAGCTGCGTTGCGTGTTGAGTTAGTTCCTGCTGATAGCGCGCATCACAGCCGGGTAGTCCAATAGCTCAACAAAGAAGGACGCTCTGTGACGCCCGGCATCGCATAGCTTCAACGTTTCAGTAACTTGAAGAACGTCAGCGCATTGATTGAGCTGATGACTGGAAACATGCATTCATCGCATCTAGATTAGTCCACCCGGGATGACGAGATCCTCGCGTACATCAATCTCATTGGTGGCCCGGAATTTACTAATCTGTCCAGGAATATTGATGTATCTGATACTCGAACAATGCCCCGTCGATGCCGCGGGACCGCGCATTGCACCTTCCGCGTTGGAGCACAGCCGAAACACCAGCACGCCCTTGGAACTCGCGACGATGGCCAGCTTGACCTGCGCTGCGGCGGTAGCTCAGGACATTGCTGATGTGCAGCGCCCCGATCTCCCACCTTCGCCTACGTCTGTCCTCTGTATCGGTGTCGCCGAATCAGGAGAAGGCAAGAGCACTGCCGCCAAGCCGTTCCTACGCGCCCTTGAACGGGCCCAGGAAAAGCTGGAGCAGAGGACTGAGGAGCGTCACAAACTCGACGCCAAGCTGCTCGTCTGGAAAGAGACGCTCGCTCACTTGCGGGCCGAGCTGCGCCGTCAACTCAAAGAGGGCAATCCGGACAAAACCGCTGAGAGCGACATCGCAGTCCATCTTCGCGATCGCCCACAAGAGCCCTTGCACCCGAAGTTCCTGTACGACAACGTCACTGCGACGGCGCTACGCCGCGGCTTGGCGGTTTGGCCATCTGCTCTGGTCGTTTCGATGGACGGCGGGCACATCTTGAATGGCTCGATCGGCCGCGACAATGATCTGCTGAATTCGGGGTACGACGGCGACACGATGCGATCCGACACCATGGACGACTCGTCCACGGCATACGCGCCGAGGGTCTCCGCATTAATACTCACCCAACCTAGGCCAGCGCTGCGCTACCTTGCCCGTCGCGGCGAGGAGGCCCATGGCACGGGCTTGTTTGCGCGCACGGACTGGCTCTTCCTGCAGTCGACTAAGGGCACCCGCAGCATCAACCCAGGACCGAAGTCAAGTGACGCTATCGAGGCGTATCAGACACGTGCTAGCGACTTGCTCGAGGAGCGTATTCGCTCGCGCAAGGCAGGAGATAGCTCTCGACGTGTCATCGGCTTCAGTCCAAGCGGGAAGGCGTTCTTCCACGACCTATACGCGCGCGTCCTTCCCATGTCCGCCCCGGGCGGGGCCTTTCATGGCCTCGGTGGTTACGCCGCCAAGATCCCCGAGCGCGTGGCCCGGTATGCATGCGTCATTCACGTCTTCAACGATCTGCCAGGACTGATCGGCGCAGAGACGCTCTATCACGCGGAACTCATCGTTCAGTGGTACACGCGGCAGTTCCTGAACATGCTCACACTCGCATCGCCGCAGACGCAGGCGATGCACGACGGCCAATGGCTTGAGCAGTCGCTCTGGGATGCCGCTAGACGCGGCGAGATGATCCGACCAGCTGATCTGGCCCGGGTTTGCCCCTTCGACTGGGGGCGCCCACGTCGCAATCGTGCATTACACGTGCTGTGCAACTCGGGACGCGTCCGCATTGAGCGCTGGAAGCATGTGCAGTATGTCCAGTTGTCGTCGCTGCCGCAGCTTTCGATCAGCCTGGGAAATCAGGAGAGAAGACAGAAAAAGCTCGATATGCCCACCTTATAGCCGCTCGAAGAAGCGCTGCCTTTTATCCCTTTTTGACGTGTCTTGAGCCAGACCCGCCGGTTTGCATCGCTGATGGATACCGGTGGGTCCATATGCCGCACCACATCCAACTTTTTGTCACTGACTATTTAGGTATGCATCATGTTTTTCGACCCCGAAGATGAGAACTATGACCCGAGCGACGACCCTCAACGCGATGCTTTCGAAAAGATCGCACATGAGGAAGAAATCAATACCATCCGTCGCTGTGACGGGCTGCCGCCTTTGGGAGAGCCTGATTGATCGCCGACATCATCGGCTAACGGAAAAAGGCGGGTTGATGGATGCTCGCCTACTTCTCACCTTCGGGCTACCCGATTCTTTACCGATGCTCAAAGATACTGCGACAAGCATATGAGGGCCAGCCCCGAAAGTTGTCGGTTCAATTTCCTGCCGTCGAATGCATCCAGAAAAGCATTAAGCACGGTCAACCAGTTCATAGATCAGTGATCATTCTTTTAATGCCATATCGCTTCAAACGACAGACGCAAGTCAACAAAATTTCGAACAAGTATGATCGATCCGTCTAAGATTCTTGCTTCAACCCCTTGTGCGCGTTGCGGTACTGCTATAGGCCACATCCATGTAAATCTGCATCGCAATGAGGAGCGCTTTCTCGAGAACGGGCGCAATTTGGCCGTGGCCCATCCCAAGATATTGAGCTCGTACTGTATGAATTGCGGAGTGGAGGCCGCCCGCGCTGACCTGATGCAGTTAGGCTTTTTCCCTCTCGACGTAGAGGACTATGAAAACACGCGCTTTTGCACGAGTTGCGAAGAAGTGCGAGTCGACCTGAACGAGTGGCATCCAACATACTTGATCGCCGTTGGCGTCCTTGATAAAAAAGGCCTCTGCACGCTAGAGGAGACAACCGTTGTAATTGCGTGTGCGGACTGCGAGGCGAAGTACGGCCCTTGGTTCGAGGGATCACATTTAAGGCTCGCTCACGTCCAGTACAAGTTGCGCAACGCCTTCCTGGCCACGTTCCAAAGCAGGGCCGCGCTTCGCGCAGAGTGAATGAAGTCCACGACATCCACAGACAAGGTGCTCGATGCAGCAGTGCAGCGAAAGGCAACCTAGCTCTCGGTGATATGGCGTTTTGCGCTGGTCGCTTCGGCAGCATATGTCTCTGCATGCGTGTGCTGTGCGACTGAGACGAAAGCGTTTCCGCGCTCAGCGAAGACTCCGACAGGTACTCGCCAAGACGGCGCTCCAACGGTTCCGCGATGCAGGAAGCCAAAGAAAAAGAAGGGTGCGAAATAGGCAGGCAGCTCCGATGAGCTGCCTGCCTATTTTCTTCGGAGGTCCTTAACTACATTCAGGTCGTGCGCCATTCGACGTCAGCTCCGCTCCTAAACGCTCCTTGGCAACTTGGCGCATTCGAGCACCCCGACAGACCGCAGTGTTGCACCCGTCACGCGATCTCAACTAGTTCAGCGCACAGAAATCACCATGATTGACCTCCCGGAAACAATCCCTTCAGAACCTTGCTCGCAGTGCGGCAAGCACGTCGGCCACATCCACGCGAATCTGTCACGCAATAAAGAGCGTCTTTCGAATGACGGTTCCGATCTCGAGACTTTTGTAGATGTGATGAGTGCTAAGGTTCTGAACTCGTATTGCATGACATGCGGGACAGAAGCCGCCCGCAAGGACCTCGAGGCGCTTGGCGTCGGCTGTCGCGAAGTGGCTGGCGACGCAGATACGAGTCTGTGCGCCTGCTGCGAGAAAACATGGATCAGTCGGCGCGAGTGGCATACCACGTACGTGGTTGCGATCGACCAGTTCGATGAGGATTGCTTCACCACGCTCGAAGAGGCCGTGGTTGCGGTTGCGTGCAACGGATGCGAAGCGAAGCGTGTTGCGCTCTGAGCCTATTTCGTTGGATAAGTCTTTCTCCACGACCGAGGAGCTTGATCGGCATCGAGGTCGTCCTTACGCCGGGAAGCTCACCACGGCCCGTCTTCGAAGACCTCCGGCCGTGTTCGCACTCATCTGTCTTGCGGGTGGCCAAGACGCGGTTCGAGTGCATACAAGTGGGTCAGGTTGGCCCATCGTGTTTCGGCATCAACCGCTCGGTGCACCTCTTCACTCCGAGTGGGGTCCAATTGCTTGCTCGTCAACATCGCGCGGTCAACAAGCAATAGGAAAGACTCGTCGGGTTCCCACGCATCTCCTTCTTTAGAGGCGCGGTGGCCATCGCCATCCTGGCTCATGTGCGCCTCCCCTCGAAGAAGACTGCCTGCACACGCTTGGCCCCGCTCCCGTGCGCCGGAAATCCCACAATCGCAGTGCGATCACCTTGCTGGCAGATCCCACAGTTCAGGCAATCGGTATTGCCTGTGCTGGCCGGGCACACGATGACATGCCGTCCTCCGGGCGTTCTGGAAGGTTTGGTGGCATTCGCTGGCAGCACGACCACGACGGGCCCCACCTCGAGTGCGGCGTAGCAGTCCGCCTGGGTCAACGTCTCGGCGCTCAGATTGCAGGTGAGGCCCAACTGGTTGGCCGTGCGGATCGCCGCCTGATTCGCGTGCGTCGGCGGGTAGTGCGTGTACGTGAAACCGCGTCGCCCCCGGTTCGCCAGCGCAAGTTGCGTAAGGAGCTTGTCGTCGATCACCCCGGGCGACGACGGCGTCAAGTCCCCTGCCTGGTTGTGCCGCCACAATGCATGGCGCCTCACCGTGGAGATCTCCAGAAGCAACTCGGCGAACGCTATACCGCGCCGACGCTCCGAGACCGCCCGCCAGTGCACCGCAAGAGGCCCGCGCTCGGCATAGCAGCCGTTGTTCTTGAAGCTACAGCGGAGCGGACAGGAATTCGCGCTCGTCGTGGTGACCGGCATCGGTCCCGTCTTCGCGTTACGGCTGACGCGAGTGAAGTGGTACGTGAAGTCGGATGCCGATGCGTTCGAAGCGATGGTCGGCTTCGCTCGGGCATCGGTGATGGGGATGGATGTGTTCGGCAAGGACAGTTCCTCCGGAAATGGCGCCGCCTTGCGGCAGCGCAAAAAGAAAGGCGCACGCCCTCCCCGCCCGCTCGTATGCGGGAAGAGGTCGGGGCAAACCCCGGGGACGTGCGTGGTTGGGGTTGGGCTAGAAAGCCCGGGGATGCTTCATGCGGGCGGTAGGTCGCCCGCCTCACCCCACCGGCGGGCAAGCTTCCTGCGCACCTCGAGCGCGCAGCCATGCCATGCATGACCGCTGACAAGCGCGGTGTCCAGTGCCTCGGGTGTGGCGGCGGCCACCTTCTTGGCGTACTGCTCGAGCGCCTGCAGCACAAAGGCCTGGATCAGCGCCCCGTGTGCGCTGAACTCCATGAGGTCCGTGACGAACTCGACATTCGTTTGCGATCGCGGGGACTTCACAAGACGTCCCCGCTCGCTTCGCACACCGACTGCCGGATCTCGAACCCCGCCCCCGGCATTGCACCGGGATCGAGCAGCATGATCAGGTCGCTCGCCACACCTTGGCGGATCGCGGTCCAGTCGTCATCGCTCAGGCCTTCCTTGCGCGCTTGCGCACTGGCTGCCTGGCGCAGCGCCTCTTCGTCGAAGACGTCGATGTCTGCCGTGAACACCAGGGACAGGCCGCTCATGCCGCCTGCTCCTTGAGAGTGAACAGAGCGATCTCGGCGCCGAAGGCCAGTGCCGGGTTGTCCGGCCTGGCCGGTCCGTTCTGGCGAACCCACCAAGCGGGCGGGCTGTACGGCACCGACATCACGCCCAGGTAGCCATCCTGCGTGGCGTAGCCGACGACCTTGGCACGGCCAATGTCGTTGATGCGAATCAGGACGTCGGCGCCGATCGGTGGCATCTCAAACTCGGCCGACCACTTGACCTGGTCCCTCGAAGCGAGATTGCGGGTATAGCTCGGCACGGTCGTGTAGCGTTGGAAATGGTTGTTCATGATTGGGTTTCTGTGGGCGGCAGCACCGTGGCGCGGCCGAGTTGTCGGGATTTCAGGCGGAAGACGAGACCGTCGCACTCGCGAGCGACGTCCCAGCCGCGGCGGCCGAGGCTGTGGCGCAGGACGTAGGTGTGCTCGCCATAGGCGATGCGCGCGCCCGGGCCGATCGCCACGCGTCGGGCTGCCCGGTCCGCGTGGAACGCGCGCACCTTCTCGCGCCAGGAACCCGCATAGGGACCCGTGGGCGCATCGGCCTGCGCAAGAAAGACGAGCGGACAGTCGTAGTAGCAAGGCCCGCAGCTCTCGTCCATGCTTTTGACGGCGGCTTCGCCGTTCCTGCAGTCGATGAGCGTCAGGCCGATCCACTTGAGTCCGGCATGGGCACCGGTCCGGGCCTCGGCCAAAAACCAGAGCCGACCACCGACCACGCGGTGCGCGAGCACCGTGCAATGAGTGCCGACACTGGCCAGTTCATCGTGGATGGCTTGCGCCTTGGTGGCGCGGTAGACGGTGGTGCCCATGTCAGGCACCGTCCAGGGAGAGTGGGAGGAAGCAGATCAGTTGAGACATCGCTGGATGTAAAAAAGCCCGCGCGAGGCGGGCTGGTTGGATGGATAAATGGACAAGTGGAAGGAGGGGAATGACAAGCGAGTCCGGACACTCGCTGCGAGATCCGAACGATCAACCATCGACATGGAAAACCGCCAGCCCGTGGACATAGGCTTCGATGCGTGCGTGTTCGACCGCAGACGCCGACTTCAGGATCTCGATCACCTTCAGATGCAATGGTGTGGCGCGGGTCCAGACCCGCAGCCACGCTGCCGCATCGTCGGGCAGGACCTCATCGCCCTCGTCGGGACTGTCGATACGCTCGAGCCTGAGTTCGACGGTGTTCCCAAAGTGCGTGAAGAGCGACCAGCCTTCGGCACAGGCCTCAGCGTCCTCTTCGGGCGTGAGCACTGGGGCCATGTCTCCCGCCTCGTCTCGGTGTGCAGCCTCTACCTCGACAGGTTCGAAGCCGTTGTACTCGCACGCTTCAACGGCGATCTCGCGCATCGCCGAAGGCCCCATCGCGTCGGCCGCCTCCTGCCGAGCATCGTCGATGTCGCCCCAGGCCACAGAGCCGCCACCGCCGTGGAGGACGTCAGCGATGGCATAAGCACGCGCGACGCTGTGCGCACAGTGAATGGCGCGCTGCAGTTGGTGGCCGGTGTAGACGACGCCACCCAACAGGTAACGTCCCATTGCGTCAATGGGAACTGGATCCGCTGAGATGCCCGTGGCCTGTGAATGAAGATCCGATTCGGACGAGGTCGAACAGATCACGGCCACGGGAAGACCTCACACTCGAGAACGGCAGGCAGCACCAGGTAATCGATGGCGAACTCGAGGGCCTCGCACTGATAAGTCTGCGCGAGCCGGAGCAACCGGCGCATCGCATCCCATCCCAGCGCCTGAGCCGCCGCGAGATTGCTGGTGGTGACGTCGGCACGCCAGCTGAAGTCGTCGAGTTCGACGATGCGCAGACCGGCCTGATGGAACGCCGGGATGTCATTGCCTTCGGCGACTGCGTGCCCGGCGTGCAGCTGCTGCGCGATCTCCCAAGGCAGATGGCGTGCACTGACGCGCAGCGTGCGACCGATGTAGCGATGAAGACCTGCGGTTCTTAATGCGGAGAGTCCGTGGTCCGCCGGAGCGGGCGTGTTCGATTGGTGGTTTATTTCTGGTGGATTCATGAATGAAGAAAAAGGCAGGAGGAAGAGGGAAAGAGACGTAGGAAATCCGGTTCGGTGTCCCAGTTGCCAGGGCAATGCCGCCCGAGACGGCAAAATGAATGGCATGACAACGAAGCAGGAGCTGTCCGACGAGGCACTGAGCGCGATGGCGACCGAGTGGCGCAGGCGGGCGCTCGAAGGCGACCTTCACGCGCGTGGTATCGCGCACGAACTCGAGACCGAGTTGCGCCGGCGTGCGGGTGCACCGTTCACCAGCTACGACACCCTGGATCTGCGGCCCCTGGAGGCGAGATCGGCGCCGCGCCGGTGGTGGAGGTTCTGGCGGGAACACTGACGCTCCGGACGTCAAGGCGTTAGCTCATCCTCATCCCGCGAAGGCGGCGCCCGGTCGTTCTCCACACCACGCCAGAATGCGCGCTCTTGTCTGATGAGCCCGGCGATTTCGCGATCGTCGCGCTCGACCCGGTAGATCTGCAATGCCTCGCCGCCCAGCAGCACGACCAGATCGACCGCGCGCCGGCCGGTCACTGCCAGCAAGTGCAAGAGGCGCAGCCGGATGTACTCGGGCACGCCGTCGGTCCATAGCGGAGCCGCGCTTACACCAACGCAGAGGCACTCCAGCAGTTCGACCTCCGGCGATGCCACGACCTCTCGAGTGACGGTGGCGAACATCCACGGATACCGCGCATGGCGCACCGTCATACCCGTCTGCCGGACCAATCGCCCGGTTCTGCGGGTGTAGTGCGCGGCCACGATCGGCTCGAGCAGGCGCCCCCAGTACGCGGCATCCCCGACCTCGCGCTGCATCGGGTGCAACAAATCCTGACGATGGGTTTTCTCCATCCAGAGACGGACCTGGGACTTGAAGGGATCGCGTCCAACGGCTGCAGCGGCGTCGAGGGCACCAATTCCTTTTTCGGGCATGTCGGGCCAACGATCCGTAGTGATTGCCGCGGGAGGCCGCTCGGTTGTCGGCACCAGATGCAGCGCAGCACGTCCTGCCGACAAGGGGCGCGCCGTTCGCAGGCGCTCTGCACGTGTGTGAATCATGGTTTTTTTCCTTGAGATGAGCCCACGCGACGAAGCCCCGCTCTCCAGAAGGAGGGGCGGGGCTTCGAACGGACGGGCCAAGAGGGGGCGGATAGACGGACGTTCGGTTTCATGCGGCAAACGCCAGCGCCTGCTCGAGCGCACGCTGCTTGATCGCCGCCCCCTGGCCGAACCAAGCGCTGTCGAGCCGGTATTCGCGGCTGCGGGCACGCCGCTCGTGATCGACGTATTCGGTCACCGCATTCAGCAAGCCCCACGCTGTGCCCTTCGCCGACGCGAGTTCGGCGCCGCGGCCCTGACCTTCGTAGAGCGCCTGGATTCGCTTGACCGCTCGCGCCTGCGGAACGACCGTTTGCTCGGAGATGCCTTGCTTGCCGACGCCTTGATCTGCATGCGGTCCGCACAGCACGTGGAGGAAATAGTCCAGCGACTCCTTGCCTTTGACCTTGCGCTCGGAAAGGGTCTTCATGCGGTGCATGAAGCCGTCCCACTGCAACACGGCAATGCCAAGCTGGCGCTTGATCGCATCCGCATCGAAGCTGGTGTTGTGTGGCACACGAATGGCATTGCTGCTCGCGCCGTTGATCGCCAGGGTGAGGGTGTTGTGGCAGACCACCCGCACCGTGGTCGGCGTCACGGTCGTGGCCAGCGTGCCGTCGCAGGAGGTCGCGAGCAGCAGGTAGCCGTCGACGGCATCGGCGCCCTTGAGCACGGCATGTTGACCGGTGCGCGCGAGCGCCCAGAACTTCCGGCCAGCCTTGAGGACCCCTGCGGTTTCCATTTCGAAGCCCGAGACTTCGGTGAGGTCCCGGTAGAACTCGAGCACGGCTTGCGGCTGGACCACTTGGTAGCGGCTGCTGACGACCGACAAGGCCGCTTTGGTATCGCTGCGGTAGAGGACCTTTTGCTCCTCGAAGGCCTTCAAGGCCTCGAAGCTGCCCGCGTCTTCGCTCATGTAGCGCACAGGGGTCTCGCGGATGGTCCAGTCCATGCCGGCCTGCCGCGCCCAGACTTCGATGGGCTGCTTGGGTGGGAGCGCTGTGCCCAGCAGGTGCCAGGGGGTCTCGCCGGCGTAGGCCATGGTTTCGATGAGGTGAGCCATAGGGATCAATTTCCTTTTGAGGGTTGAAAAAAGCACGACGCCCACGCCGGTTCGCTGCAAAGGGCAGCGTCCGGGCGTGGGCGACGAAGAGATGAAGGGAAGGGAAGGGTTGGAGATGGAGCGCTGGCGCGCGGGAACAAAAGCCAGGGAGTTGCGAGCGGAAGATTCAGCGGCGCGTATTTCCCTGATCGAAGAACCGGTCTACGAGTCGCTTGGCTTCGGCACGCCGGTCCTTGGGATCGCAATGGAAGTTCCGGCGACACCAGGCACCGAACGGCTCGCTGACCTCGTAGTCCAGGACACTAGGGAAGTCCGGCATCACCACCTCGGCCAGGCGCGCGTTGAGCGCTTGGTGCAATTCCGTGACGCAGTCAGAGAGTTCGACAGCCGCACCGATCTGCCCGCCGTAGAGGTCCGCATCCGCTTCGCTCCATGGCCTGGTCGCCATGAAGCCTTGCCACATGAACATGGCCAGCAGGTGCGGGTCGATGAAGGGATGGTCGGGGTGGGTCGTCATGCGGGATAGTCCCCGAGGTCGACAGTGGCGCCAGTCGGCGCCATGTAGACGTCCTTGAGTTCGCCATCCACATCGAGGCAATAGAAGTCGTCGAAGCGGTCGTCCTGCTCTCGCAGGTGTTCGGCCCGAGCACGCTCCGTGCGGAACTCCTGCGAGCCCGTGCCGCCGACGGTCACCGACATCACGTAGAAGCGAGTCATGCGCCCTCCTTCATGACCGATCGGTATCAGTCGACCGTTCCACGACGATCTGGCCGAAGGTGTAGCCGCAGGCCAGGCATTCGTGGTTGTCGAGGAAGCTGGTGTCGACGGCCTGCCCGATGGTGGCGCCGCCGGCCAGGCCCGCGAGCGCGGCACCGGCCATGGAGCCCAGCAGGGAGCCAGCCGGGCCGATGGCTGCGCCCACGAGTGCGCCGACCTGGGCACCGCGCATGGCGCAGGCAGCACCCCAAGCGGCGCCAACGATAGCGCCAGCGGCGCCACCTACTTTTTTACCGCGGTCGCGGCAGACGACTCGGCTGGATTCACATTGGGGACAGCTGGGCATGGAAGAAACCTTTGCTCGAGGGGTTGATGAAAAAAGAGGAACGGAGACGCGCACGCCGGTCGACGCGGTCGGCCTGCAAGTCGCGGCATAAGCCCGGCGCCCGAAGCGAGCACCGGTTGGGGAGATCGAAAGGGAAAGCTGGGAAGCCGGAAAGGCGCTTTGACAGGCGCGCACGCTCGGCTTAACTTCGGCGCCTCAGACAAGCAATGCCGAGGGATCGATGGAGGTAGAGGAAAAAGACTCAACGCGGGGCGCCGACGTGCGTGCTGTTCCGACCGTGCCGGCTGTGCCAGAAGCCGTTGGCGCGCTGCAGAGGGAAGTCCAGCGCAAGCTGGGGCGCTGCATGCTGCGGCTACAGCAGTACGAGAAGATGATCAAAGCACTGGCCGCGAACTTCGAGATCTCGGGCCCTGCTGCTCAGCTGCAGGACATCCAGAAGAAGCGCGAGGCCGCGATCGCGACCCAGACGCTGGGCGGGCTGGTGACTGCTTTGAGCAGCAGCTATCTGTCCCTCCAGCCGGCAGCGGATGCCCAAGGCGGTGAGACGTCCGAACCGGAATGGGAGCCTCCGGACACCCGGCAGATCTGCATCCGGATGGACGCACGCATCCCGCTGTCTCCCGAAGAGCACGGGCGCGTGGTCTTAGCCCTTCGCAACCTGGTCGCCCTCCGAAATCGCCTGGTGCATCATTTCATCGAAGAGTTCGATATTTGGTCGATGCAAGGGTGCCTGGCCGCCGATGCCTTTCTGGAGGAAAGTTACACCCAGATCGATCTGCGCTGCATGGAGGCACGAAGTTGGCTCGTGGCCTTGGACGAAGGCCGCAAGGCGATGGCGGCGTTCATGACAAGCGAGACTTGGTCCGATCTGATCATTCACGGCATCCAGCCGGATGGCACCGTGGAATGGCGGCAGAGCTCGATGGTGGAGCATCTGCGCGAGGCGGAAGCCGCGCTGGCAGTGGCCGGCTGGGCACCGCTGGAGGGGGCGATGGAGCGGATGAAGGCCTTGCATCCCGAGTACACATTGGAGCGCTACAAGCGTTCCAGCTGGCGGCAGGTCCTGAACGACTGCGGCCGCTTCGACCAGCGCTGCGTGGAGGGCGTGGGTTCGAAGGACAGCCGGACGTGGTTCCGCAGCAGGAAGCTAGCGGCGACATAGACCCCGCCCGAAGACGGGGCCCAGCGCGCGAGCATCAGCCTGGCGTCTTGCCCTGACGGCAGAGTGCCTCCCACTCACCCATCTGATCCGCCGTCACGATCTCGTCTTCACCGTGTACCTTGCGGTGGGTGTTGATCCAGCGCTCGACGCACTGGGCCTCACCACCAACCGGAGCGGCGCTTGGTGAAACGGGTGCCGGCGCACTGGCCAACTGCGGGCTAGGGGCCTGCGGGATCGCCACAGGCTGGTCGTCCGCATACAGCTGGTCGACCGTCGGCTTGCCGTCAGAGCCCCACTCCTGCCACTTGCCCTCGCGCTTGCCCATCTTCCATTCGACGCGCTTGAGCATGCGGCCTGTTTTGGGATCGATGTGCTGTTCGATGCCGTCGAGCTGACCATCAGCATAGAAGGCCTCAGTGATTGCCAGCTTGCCGTCGGGCGCGTAGATCACGTATTTCCCGTGGAGCTTCCCGTTGCGATACCGGGCGAACACGGTCTGCTCTCCGGTGTTCTCGTCGAAGCCGTCTTCCGCTTCGGGGACGCCTTTGCTCCATTCGAGTCGGCGAAGGATTTTGTAGGTTTTGGGGCTGAAGATCTCGAGCTTCCCGTCCAAGGCGTTGTCGCTCAGGTCGGCGGCCACGATGACGTGGTCGTCGCTGCGGCCATCGAAGATCTTCAAAGCCCCGTGCAATTGGCCATCCTTGTAGTGCAGGGTGTAGCGCTTATCCGGGTTTGGTGCATTGGTGCAGGTCACCTCGCCGTCGACGATGCCGTCGTCCAGGGGTGCATCGCACACGACAGAGAAGTGGATCCGGGTCTTCTCAAGGGCCTCCATGCCCAAGGTGGCCCGCGTCAACTCCATGATCTTCGCGAATGGGCCCGACGGCGATGCACTGACGATCTTCAGGAAAGGGATGTTGGTGACCTTGCCCGAGAAGCCGCTGTCGGCCCCGGCCTTGTAGATCTTGCCGTTGGAGATGTCGGCATTTCGAAAATCCAGCGTGGACTGGCCGCAGCCGGAAAGAAGCGCTGCCGATGCAAGCACGGCAAAAAGAGGCGCCTTGAGCGCCTGGATCATTGAGTTCATGGGAGTGAATCGTTGGGAGGATGGAGGACGCCGCGACGGAGCCGAAGCGGCCGTCCGGGATCGGTGGGATGGGAATGGCGTGGCCGCGCGCCTCACTTCCTCAGCGCCATGGCCAAGGTGACGCAGAAAAGACCGGCGAGAGCGAGGCCGCCTACCGTGTCCTCATCGAAAGCCAGCGCGATCAGGAAGGCGCTGGCCACGACGGTAATGGCGATCTTGATGCCCTTGGGAAAGAGGCCGATGGCATCGCCTGAACGGTAGTAAACCTCTCCGGACCAAGCGATGACTGCTGCGACAGGCGTGCAGGCCAACATGATCAGCAGGAACACCCAGCGGCGCCGGAACCAGGGGATCTGTTCATAGGCGCTGGGTGGTGAGGCCAAAGGGGCCATTGCTGTCGGCGCGACCGGGACAGCAGCGATCTGAGGGGCACCGCACTTGGGGCACGTGGGCGCGGTTTCGTGGATCTCGTGCGCGCAGCCGCGGCAATGGACGAATGTTGACACTGGGCTCTCCTCGATTTGGTTTGAAGGTGAAGGGGCGACGCACGTGTTACAGCGGAGTCGAACATTGCTTCGCTCGCTCTCAAAAGAAGGCCTCCCCCTGCGATGGACGGCGCGCGCATGAATGTTATCAATAGACACGTGTCTTTTGACAACAATTGTTTGAAAGTCGATCGCGATGCGACCCAGCCGCAACACGATCCTTTTGCAAGCCCTCGGCACCGCCCTCAAGGAGCGGAGGAATGAGCTCGGCTTGACACAGGAAGATGTGGCAGGACAAGCCGAAATCGACCGTCCATTCATCACGATGATTGAATCTGCAAAGAAGCAGCCCACGATCAGCGTGTTGTGGAAGTTGGCTGCTGCGTTGCAGCTAAGTCCGGGGGACTTTGCGGAACGCGTGGATAGGCGATATGTGAGCTATTTGGCGAAAACGCCCAAGTAGCAATCAAAAGTGAGATGCCTTGACTCCGAAACCTGCAAGAAGGCGGCGGTAGCACGACAAGCAAATCAGGAATGATTGAAGTTCACGTAGTGCCTCGTTCTAGTCATATAGGGCTGAAAATTTCTTGCTTCGCCCATCCAGCACGTTTCGCCGAGAGCAACACGGCGCTGCCGTATTTCCTGAAGTTGATCTGGTGAGACACAGCGGACAGCTTTGGTCCACCGAAGCAAGGTCCTGTGGCTCAACATAGTCATATGTGCCCGAAAATTTCTGGGATCAAACACTCGGCGAGATCACGGTCGCGGTTCACGAAACAGGTGCCTCGGAAAGCTGCTGACTGCAAGTAATCCGAGGCATCTCGCTCGCTGGAGCGGCCAGCAGCGGCGCAATGTCGTGAAAGCCGCATCTCACCCATCGCGCCGCTGATCTACTTGGCCCTCTTGGGACGAAGGATGTCCCGGTGATAGACCGCCGGCCATGCCGCACCCGATGGGCGCAGTGGATGATTGCCGATTGCTAGCGAAGAGCGCGACTTTCTCGCACTACGTCGGCGTAGGTAGCTTCACCAGTTCGGTTCACCTGAATATGGGATATCTCTACCGTTACCAATGATTACACTGGTGACATGAAGCAGCTTCCTCGACTCCGCCTTGTCTTAGCGCTCTGCGCAGTGATCGCCACGACTGCCTGCGGGCGTGCCACCCTGCCTGCCTTGCCATATCCGGCAGTCCAAAGCTCCAGTCTTTTGAACCAATACGTGTTTGCACTCCGTGCAGCCGAGAAGCGGCAGGTCGCATATCCAGATGAGCCTCTTTGGTTGCACGACGAAGGTGGCCGAAGCGTCGACACGATGTTGAATGCGGACAACGCGGCGATGGTGTTCTACGGCCTTACTCAAGCGGGAGTCGGCAAGGAGCAAGTCGCGAACGAAATTCTGAACGGGCTCCCACCAGTTCTCCAGCGCTATGAAGCAGCATTCGAGAAAAGCCAGGGCAAGTGGTATCAGGCGGAGTATGTCGAAACCATTGGCATTAAACTCGCGATGCTTTCAATGCTTCAACCCAAGCTTTCGAGCGTCTTGCCTGGCCAACAGCGGATGGTCTATCGTGGCGGCGCAACGCCGGTGCCGATGCAAGTTTCCGAGAACGCACAGCAACTTCTGCAGTTCTACAGGACGTCCCAGGCCGAGGCGAAGAACACGATCCTCGCTAAGGCTGGCGAGCTTTCCGAATCGGATCGACTGAAATCTCCGGCCAAAGAGCGGCTACAGGCACTCCTTGCTCGATACCGCTGATTGATCGAAACAAAAGGGACTCCGTTCCTTACGACGAGACGCCCTCTGAGAAACCCGGCAAGGAAGCGCCGAGACACAGGTAGCTATCCATGCTCCATCTTCAAGCTCCCGCTCAGCGCCGGCCTTGCAGCGTGGGCCTGCGTCGCAATCGACAGAGTCGACCGTCGGGGTAGATATTGATAGGCAAGATCCCAGTTCTCTGAGCCCAGCGAATCAAGGCCGCCGTCCCCCCGCACCCCTCGAACATAGAGGACTGCTCATTCTGAAAAGACTACGGCTTGCAGAAGCGAGAGTAGCCAGAGGCGGAAGGTGATCGGCGGGCTATGGCCGAAGTTGAGACAGGCCAACCTGGGAACTGAGTGGGCCGGAGGCCTGCCAAAAATCAAGCCTAAGCTGCGTCATTCGAAATTGAAGGAGATGAGTTGATGGTCCAAAGCTACTGCGACCCGTTCGACAAACTTCACGCGATTGTTCAGGATCGCACGGCCTTCAAACTATTGACCGCAAACCAGATCGAGCGTCAAACGGAAGCGTTCACAGCCACCTTCGGTCCTGCGGCGCTGAGCGCGATTGACGGCGAAGCGCTGCTGAGACTCATGCACGGCCGGTTGGAAGGAGACCCAAAGTGCTTGGCCTACTGGCTCGAGTTCAAGAACGACGAAGAGTTTGAGGGCTATCGATTCGGAAGCATCGGAGGCGGCTCAGCATTGAAGTTCGGACTGTACCAACGGCCTGACGACGGTAGCTGGCTCACGGGATCACCGAGGAATCAGAACGAACTCGACGTTGGGGATGCAGTTGCACTCTCGAGGCAGCAGCGCAATGAACTCGTCGCAGGTTCTCGACTGCTCGAAGACTTGCCGGAGGGAAAACTGCCGGACGGGGCATATGAAGAACTGCAGATGAGGATGCGGAATGCCGCTCCGACGCTCTATGACTCCGGCTGGGCACACAAGTATTGGTTTCTGTGTAACCCGCGCAAGATCGAGACCTTTCATAGTGCGAAGTACCAGCGGTTCTATCAGCTCAAGATGCTGCAAATGCCGCACGACGAGAAAGGTCCGCGAGCCACTGACGCAGGCCGATTCGTTTGTGCGGGTTGGTTTGTCAGGACCGCGATGAAGCTAAGGGTGCCAGTGGCAACCCTTTGCAATGCGTTGCACATCGCGTGCGGCGGATTTCATCGCTATTGGAAAATCGGAACAACAGAGGGAAATTCCGGCAGCAGCCATTGGCCCGCCATGCGCGATGGTGGCTTCGTCTCAATCGGTTGGCCGGAACAGATTCCTGATCTGACACCGCTCATGCAAATGGAGCGCCCGAAATTCAAGGCGGCAGTTGCATCGATGCTGCTGCCCCTCTATGACAACTCGCCTACGGCTTCACGAAAAGCTGGCGAGGTGGCCAATTTTGTACTCGAGATTGCCGAACATGACATAGTGCTGGCTTGCAAAGGTCAGACGGTTCTCGGCGTCGGCGTTGTGCGCGGAGGCGCCTACAGTTACGACGGTACGGCGGGATTCCCTCACATGCGTCCAGTGGAATGGCTGTTGGTCGATCCCTGGGAATTGCCGGTTCTGGAAGGGCCACAGACGACCATCTTTGAGCTCGGCCGTAAAGCATCCAACCTGCTTGAACTCGAAACCAGGTTGACCGAGGCTCGGCTCGCCCCAAACCCGGGAGTACCTGATGCGCCCTCTCAGAGGACACTCGAGCCTCTGCCGGCGCTGTCGCCATTCGAGGCACGTGTGGATGCGATTCTTGGCCGCAAGGGTCAAGCCATCTTCTATGGTCCACCGGGGACCGGAAAAACCTATCGCGCAGTGCGCGCGGCGCATGAACTGGCCGCGCGTCACGCTTTCCACAAGCCAGCGGCAGCTCTCAACGATGCTCAACAGATTCAACTGTCCGGCAGCAATGGGCTGGTACGCGTGTGCACCTTTCATCCAGGGTGGGGCTATGAAGACTTTATCGAGGGCCTGCGCCCAACAACCGGGCCATCGGGGCAGATGGTGTTCGAGCCGCGTGATGGCATCTTCAAGACGATCTGCAAGGACGCGATAGCTTCGCCTGCTTTGAACTTCTATCTCGTCATCGATGAGATCAATCGAGGGGATTTGCCGCGGATATTTGGTGAACTATTGACCTCCATCGAGCTCGACAAACGAGGCCAGGCCGTCCTGCTTCCGGCCACTGGCAAGACTTTTGTGGTGCCCGCCAATGTGTTCATGATCGGGACAATGAACACGGCTGATCGATCAATTTCGCTTCTCGATACCGCTTTTCGCCGCAGATTTGGCTTCGTCGAACTCATGCCAGATAGCGCGGCACTGGGTCAGCGAGAGGCAGGCGGAGTACGCCTAGGCGCCTGGCTGGACGCCTTGAATCTACGTATTCGCAAACACCTGCGGCGCGACGCGCGCAACTTGCAAGTGGGTCATGCTTACTTGATGCCGCAACAACCCATCGTCTCACTCTCGGAGTTTGGCCGAGTATTGCGTGACGAAATCATCCCGTTGCTCGAGGAATACTGCTACGACGACTTCGGAACGCTGGAACAAATCCTTGGGAAAGCATTGGTGGATGCAGATGCCGGGCGGATCAAAGAGAACATCTTCGAAGCCCACCAAGAAGAGGCGTTCCTTCAAGCCATCAGCTTTTCGGAGATGGAAAGCTCAACCCTTAGCCAGCCAGAGGACGACTTTCTCGCACGCGAATTAGCTGGTGAGCCAAGCGATGAAGCCGGAGACGCGGAGTCATAGAAGTGGAGCATAGCCACGCTCCCGCTGCCAGCGTCGTGATACGACTTGCCGAATGGACCAAGCTCAGCCCGGAGACTGAACCTGCACTGAAGGGGCTCTCGGTGCCGCCTGGAGCGCCACAGACCGTCGCGCGGAGCCTGAGGGATCGAGTAGACATCCGCCCCACATTCGACGGCTTGGAAGTCAGCAGCACATCTTTCGTCGGAAGAATCGATGTTGGCCCCTTGCGACTTGTGATCGAGCCCAAGCTGGAGGCTCTGTCGCTCACGCGCCTCATGCGCTACGCCTATGGTGTGAGAGATCTCGACGTGCTGGAACCTACGCGCGCCGACACCGGGAAGGCCGGTATCGTCGACCTCTTGGTCTCTCTCTTGTGTGTAGAAGGCTCAGGACTTATCGCACGCGGATTGGCACGCAGGTACGAGGCGAAAAGAGAAACCCTCAGCAGTCCTCGCGGTCGACTGTTGGTGAACGAATTGGTCCGCCGCGGCGGAATTCGCGAAGCCGCCCTACCGTGCCACTATTTTGAGCGTAGCGCGAACTGGAAACTTAACCAGTTAGTTCGCGCAGGACTGATCCATGCCGCACGCCTGACGGACGACGCGGTGCTTCGACACCGGTGCAACCGTCTTGTGCAGATGCTTGCTGACATCGAGCCCTCCCCTGGGATCTCGCCTATCAAAGTCGAGCAGGCCCTGTGCGGTCTCGATCGCACCACGGCGGGATATGCACCGGCACTTGACCTCATAAAGCTGCTGCTCGAGGCTTCCGGCTTTACGTTCATGGACACATCGACCGCATCGCACCTGCCTGGCTTTCTGTTTGACATGAATATCTTCTTCCAGCGCTTGCTCTCGCGCTTCCTGCGCGAAAACCTCACCACTCGCCGCTTGGTTGATGAGTTGCAGATTCGGGAGTTATTCCGCTACGTTCCAGATGCCAATCCACAGGGTCTGCGCGCACCACGCCCCCGTCCCGACTACGCGCTGTACGAAGGCAAGGCGCTGCAGCGCTTTCTGGATGCCAAGTACCGGGATGTCTGGAATCAGCGGCTTCCGTCGAAATGGCTGTATCAGCTGTCCATCTATGCAATGGCATCTCCGGAGCCAACCAGCGTCGTCCTATATCCCACTATGGAAGCCAGCGCCCGGGAAGCTCGCCTACAGATAAGACGACCAAAGGCAGATTCCGGGTCCGACGCGTATGTAGTTACTAGGCCTGTGGATATGGAACAGTTGTCGTCCTTACTTGATCCAAGGTCGAACAACTTAGAAGGGCGCAGAGCGTTTGCCGAGAAACTGGTCGCTGCTTGAGCTTCTCGGCTCCCCGAGGACAGAGCAACAACCAACAGGCATGTGTTCGCAGATATCCCCAGTGCAGCAAGAATTTAGATAGAGCGGCAACGGGGGTGCCACCCCGGTCGTATGAAAGAGCCTACCCTAGTCAAGGCGGAAAATAAAATGCTACTTGGCCAGGAAATCGTCAGCCGACTTCCCCGCTTCGAGCGCCGCCTTGAACCATGCCGGGCGCGGACCACGACCACTCCAAACATTGCCTTGTTCATCCTTGAACTTCGGTGCGCTCGCATTGGTGCTCTTGGTGCTCTTGCGAGACTTGTTGCTGGTGCCTTTTTTCGTGACCTCGACCCGACCAGGCGCCTTGCCAAACCCAAGATCGGCGGCGGTAAAGCCATAGACCAAGATCGCCTCCTTGATTCGGCTCAACACTCCATCCGACTCCTTTTTTCGAAGTTGCTCAGCTTCTTTTTGTAGCTGCTCGATCTGCTTTTGAACTTGGAGAAACGTTTTGGCCATAATTGCATCCGAAAAGAGTAAGGATGCGAAGCATAGTGCATTAGCTAACAGTCGTTTGTCAGCGCAGGCCAACTGTCAGATCTGGATCGCATTCGATCTATGATTTCTGGTGCTGATCGCCGTAACCGGATCCCAACTAATGCAGCGGTCGCAAATCCTGTAGATCTGCTTGCATTAGTCCGTACTGCGGGGCGCGATAGCCCGATGCACCGCGCTGATGAATCCCTGCTCCTGTACGAATCGCCACTCGAAAGATCAATGATGACCACTCGGCCAGGAGAATGAATAGCACCTCGGTGAATCAAATGTGGGCTGCCAGTTTCATTGGTCGGGCAGTCACGCGCTCGGCGGCTTGGCAACTTCGGCTCGACGAACCCCACTTCATCGTCTCAGTCGGCGGTCAGAGTCGGAGGGTCGAACTCTCGATGGTCGACCACCTGAGCGTCAAACGGGGGCTTCTCTGGTCTGAGATCTGTATTCATCTGCCAAACAAGCCTCCTCTGACGCTTGACGGAATTCCGAACACGCACGCGACTGCTATGGCGATGGCCCTAAGGGCTGCCAAAGAGCGCTATGACCATCGGCTGCATGTTCAAGCTCAGCGCCGAGAGTTCGACGTTGTTATCAAACCCGCGGTATCGTGGGCCAGAGCTTTCAATGAAGCGTGGAAGCAGCAACTCTCCGGCAAAGGTTGGCTGACCCAGGAATTCGTTTCGGAATGGGCCGGAACAAAGCCAACAGGCAATCTGAAAGCACTACTGAGCGAGCCCGAGGTTCAAGATCATTTCAGGTCGAAACCTGAAGACCTTCAAGTTCACGTGAAGCTCTGGCAGACGGATCTCGCCCCTTTCGCTCGTGTGGCCAACGAATGTCACCTTGCTCGCACGTTGCTTGACCACAAGGACTTCTTCGACACGATCGAGAAATCTCCTCTGACCGACGAGCAGGCCAAGGCCGTAGTGAGTTTCGACAATCGCATGCTCGTTGTCGCATCCGCGGGCTCAGGCAAGACTTCCACGATGGTCGCGAAGGCAGCGTACGCGCTACGGATGAACCTCGTTCTTCCAGAGAACATCCTCCTACTCGCCTTCAACAACGAAGCCGCCAAAGAACTTCAGCAGAGAGTTCGGGACAGGCTGGCCATCGTCGGCTTGCCCGCAGAGAAAGTGGTTGCACGCACCTTTCATGCGTTTGGCTTAGACGTCATCGGCGCCGCAACGGGAAAGAAGCCCAGGTTGGCGCCGTGGCTCGATCAGGGGCAGGACATGGACCACCTGACGACCATCGTTGATCGCCTGAAGGATCGGGATGCGGGCTTTCGAACGAACTGGGACTTGTTCCGCATGGTGCTTGGCCGAAATCTCCCATCTTTCGGCAAGGAGGAGCCCGAGGACTGGGATCCGAGTAAGAAGACCCGAGGTTTCAGGACGCTGCAAGGCGACGTGGTCAAGAGCCAGGGCGAACGCATGATTGCCGATTGGCTGTTCTACAACGGCGTCGCCCACCGCTACGAGACCGCCTACTGCGTTGACACCGCCGATGCCACACACGGGCAGTACAGACCCGACTTCTACTACCCGGACATCGACGTTTACCACGAGCATTGGGCGCTCGATGCGAATGGCAAGCCGCCGGATGATTTCGTCGGATACCTTCAGGGCATGACATGGAAGCGCGAAGTCCATCGCCTGAACGCCACTACGCTCATCGAAACCACGAGCGCGCAGCTGTGGTCGGGAGAGGCATTTCACCTTCTGGCGAAGGAACTCACTTCTCGCGGCATTGTTCTTGATCCCAATCCCGATAGGCCGGCGGCCGGCAAGGCCCCAATAGAGAACCAGGCGCTGCTCCGCACATTTCGCACGTTCCTCACCCACGCGAAGAGCAACCAGCTCAGCAGCGCCGACTTGAAGGCCCAGCTGGCGAGTCAACCCGCCAACGCATTTCGCTACCGTCACGAGGTGTTCCTGTCATTGTTCGAGGCGATCCGAAACGAGTGGGAAGCCTCGCTCGCCTCAGAAAAGGTGATCGATTTCGAGGACATGCTGATCCAAGCCGCGGACCATCTGGTAGCTGGCCGATGGAACAGCCCTTTCGAGCTTGTCATGGTCGACGAATTTCAGGACGCGAGCCGAGCACGGGCGAGGCTGACTCGGGCATTGGTCGGCAAACCCCATCGGTATCTCTTCGCAGTGGGTGATGATTGGCAGAGCATCAACCGTTTTGCGGGTGCGGATCTATCGGTGATGACCGAATTCGAGGCCTGGTTCGGCAAGGCCGCGACGCACCGCTTGGAACGCACGTTCCGATGCCCGCAGTCGATCTGCGATGTATCCAGCAAGTTCGTCTTGAAGAACGCGAGCCAAATCTCCAAGCAGGTGAAGTCGTCCACTCAGGAATTCGCCCCCGCTGTACGCGCCATCCAGGTGGATGAGCCTCAATTCATCCGGGGCGCGGTCCGTCACGTGCTTTCACAACTCGCCCAGGACATCCGAAGCGGCGCCGTGGAGAGAAGCAAAACCGGAAAAGTTAGTGTCTATGTGCTGGGTCGCTACCGTCGGGACAAGGAGAGCCTCCCGGCCTGGGATGACCTTGCCGATGCCCTCGAAGTGTCATTCCTCACCATTCATGGCTCCAAGGGCTTGGAAGCGGACTATGTACTCCTGCCGCGGTTGGCAACGGGCTCTTATGGCTTCCCCAGCGGCATCGTCGATGACCCTGTGCTGCAGCTTGCGATGCCAAGCCCCGAGACATTTCCCATGGCTGAGGAGCGCCGCCTCTTCTATGTCGCCCTGACTCGGGCGCGGCGGAGTGTCACGCTGATAACCCTTCGATATCGAGAGTCGCCGTTCCTGACGGAGCTGATGCAGGATTTTCAGATTGCGCCGACGGCCCTTGACGGCAAGAGCACCGACACGCAGGTCTGCCCAGAATGCAAGCAAGGTAGTCTCGTGCCCCGCAAGGGGCCCTACGGAATATTCAGCAGCTGCAGCCGGTTTCCCCGCTGCGACTTCACGCGCAGCAGCAAGAAGAAAAGCTACTGATGACCTGTCGCGATCCCGGATGGGAACGCGCGATAATTAGTAGATGGATTCAACGATCTGGGCGGCGGTGATCAGCGCACTCTCCGGCGTGTTCGGCGCGTATCTAGGTGCCAGGATGACGACGCACACCGATCAGGTGAAATCCGAGCGCAATGAGCTCAGGAGCGCGCAATACCTCGCCACCCTCGTCGCGCCTGATCTCGACCGATTTGCGAGCCAGTGCCTCATGATTTCCTACGACGACGGCTATGAAGAGGGGCGTCCGGCTGGGGCTAACGGTACGTGCGAGGCGACAGTGCATCCCTTGGAGTTCAAGCCTCTAGATTTCAACGTCGACTGGAAGGCGCTTCCCGGTGATCTGATGAAAGAGGTGCTGACCTTCCCTGAGAAATGGCATGCGGTGGCAGATGAGTTGAGTGATGACGACGGCTACGACGATCCACCTGAACACTCAAAATTCTTCGCTGACCGCCAGTACCTCTACACCAAGCTCGGCATTGAGGCGGTGGCACTCTCCAGTCGACTATTCGAGGAAACCAAACTCGCCGTTGGTCCACAGGGTCCGACGAGTTTGCCCGCCAAGTTGCAGGCGCGAAAATTGGCGCTTGAAGTCGAACGAGCTGGGGCGATAGCTCGGATCGAGAAGTGTAGGAGATCCGCCGAAACGGTGTTCAGTGCGCCGATTCCGCCGATGCCCACTTCCGCCGCCGAGGCCTAGCATTTGAGCTTGAGTACGGCTTTTTCGCCCGTCGGTTCAATTTGCTCGAACCTTTCTAAACTATCTTCCAAATGCGGGCACGCGCATGGCTAGCACCGGGATCGTGGCCAAGCAGAAACATAGCTATAAATCTTCTGCCGCGGCCTAGGCTAACGCTTGGCTCGCCTTTTCTGAGAGCAATGAAGTAATGCTTGCGGACTTGGGACCGCATGCTGCCAAGAGTGAAAAAAAGCCACGGCATGTACGCATGCTGGTTCGTGAAAGCGGACTGCTCCGTTGAGTAAATCCAATGACGGCACAACGGATCAGATGTGTGAAATGATGCCGTTATGATGCATCCTGAGTGCCCTACAAGGCTTGCGAACAATCCGCGGCGAATTTACGTCAAGACCAGCATATGAGCACGCCCTTAGATGCACTTCCCCTTTGGATCAGGACCCTTCACCTCCAGGGTGATGGGTTGGACGACTCCCGGGAAATCCTAAGGCAATCATTTCTCGCGTTTCGATCGCGTGTCGCTGATCTCGTCTCCACCATCGGGAGTGAGTTGCCGAACTTGACAGTCCACGACATCACTCATTTGGACGCTCTCTGGCGCGTTGCAGACGAGATCGCGGGCGATGCCTATCCACTCAACCCCGCCGAGGCGTATGTCCTAGGGGGAGCGTTCTTGCTGCACGACGCGGCTCACGTGCTGGCAGCCTATCCTGGAGGGATAGCCGAGATCAAACAAACTCTTGAGTGGCAGGACCTCGTGGCTCAGCGTCGAGGCGGCGTGGATCCCCAAGCTGGAAGCGCTGACGAAAAACTCATAATCTTCCAGGTTCTGCGTCACTTGCACGCGGACCAGGCCCACAAGCTTCCATATGCCTCTTGGCGAGTAGATCAGCGTAGCCCGAGCATCTATTTGATCGACAACTACGAGCTTCGTGATTACTACGGCGACCTGATTGGTCAAGTCGCCGCCAGTCATCATTGGGCGCCTTCGAAGGTTGCCGCCGAATTCGCGCACCGCCGGGTGTCCTGTCCGGCAATCCTTGCGCCTGCACGATGGGAGGTGGACGCATTGAAGGTCGCACTGCTGCTGCGCACAGCAGATGCAGCGCATCTTGATGCCCAGAGAGCGCCTTGGTTCCTGTTCTCGCTTCGCCAACCCGAGGGGGTGTCGGCTGAGCATTGGCGCTTTCAAGCCAAGATTGGGCAGCCATCCCGGACCGCGAATGGAGAGCTCAGGTTTACGTCTGGATCAGTTTTTCCGGCTCATGAGCGTGGCGCGTGGTGGCTGGCGTTTGACACGGCGCGAATGGTTGATCGGGAGCTGCACAGCGCCCATGAAATTCTTCAGGAAGAAAATCGACCCCTCTTCGCCGCAACGCGCGTGCTCGGAGTCGAATCAGCGTCTTCCTTTGCACGGCTTCTTCCCGTACGCGATTGGGAACCCGTTGATGTAGCACCTCGAATCGGAAATGTTCCGCGGCTCATCGCCAATCTGGGAGGAGCAGCGCTTTACGGGGAAGGTTTGGCCGCTCCGCTGAGAGAACTTCTCCAGAATGGCCTGGATGCGGTTTCTGCGCTTCGCGCCCTAGGCTCTGCAGAACCTGCAGAAGGCAGCATTCATGTCGGTGTGAGGACTGCTGGGGACGACGATTGGTGGCTTGAGGTCACAGACAGCGGCGTTGGAATGAGCCGTCATGTACTCACCAATGTGCTTCTCGACTTCGGTGCATCGCTGTGGTCCAGTGACATCATGCGCGAAGAACTGCCTGGCCTTGCGAAGGCTGGTTTTCGGTCTATCGGGAAATTTGGCATTGGCTTCTTTGCCGTCTTCATGCTAGGTGATGAGGTTCGCGTAACCACGCGTCGCTATGAACCGTCTCGCGATGGCTCCGCTATTCATTGGCAACTGCGATTCGAGAATGGCTTGGGATCTCGGCCGGCGCTCGTCCAACCAAGTCGCACGGAGATGCTGCAACGTCACGGAACCCGAATCGCCGTGCGCATGACCGATGCGAAAGTTACTGCGATGTTTGAAACGCTGATTCAGCGTAATCCATTTGCCAGCGCTTTCGAAAAGATTTTCGAGAGCATCCCGGGATTGCCTGTCGCCAACTCCGCGGGCATTCCGCGGGATCAACTCCTGGCGCTTTTGGTCGGAAGATTGTGTCCATGCAGCGATGTCAAGATCACAACACAGATGGGTGACGGTCCGAAATACTTGGCGGTGAATTCGAACGACTGGCTTACGCTTCCTGACGCATCACTTCTGGGTCGTGTGGGCTGTGCTGGCGGAAAGTTGTTTCCGTTGACGTCGAGGGATGGAATGGTGCTTGGGAAGCTCGGAGTTCCAAGTTCTGTATCGTTTGACCGTCCCGGCTCGATAACTTACCAAGGCATTGCATGCGGAGAGGTCAAAGGCCTCCAAGGGGTCGTTAAAGCGAGAGAGAACAACAGCGATGCTCGCAGAACGAAGGCAATCCCAGGTGGCACGCTCGATGACTGGCAACGATGGGCTCAGTTAGTCCTTGATGGAGTCAAGGATTTAGATCTTGATCGAAAGAAGCGCTTGCATGTACTGCGTCCTGAACTTGATCTGGCAGTCTGGACCACCGAAAAAGGTACGCAAACACTCGATGAGGTAGTCGAGCGCTCCTCGTCTGCGGAGGAATTTATCCTCCTTGAGGGCGACATCGACCACAAGGAAAGCGATCCTGTTGGATCCGACATGTTTTCGTCCCTGTTTAAGCTGTCGCGACACGCAATCTGCATTCCATCCTATGAGCCGCTGCCTGATTTTTGGGCTCTGCCCGGCAGCAACACCGACCAGACTGGAAGAGATGTCTTTCCATGGTTCACAGGGGTCAGTGCGATCGATTATCTGCAGCGCTTTGAAGCTGCATTGGAGCGTCGATGGGGCGGATTTGAGGTCGAACGAGATACAGAATCTGTAGTCGGGGATGTCAATGGGACCCAAATCTTGCGATTAGCCTCAAAATACACGAAGGCTTAGCCAATGCTTCCGATGCTTCTAGAGGACAAGCGGCGCTCCAGACTGGGCGTAGACAAGCCCCTGTAATTGGGCAATTCGAGATTCGTGTAACTAGTGAGCGCCACGAGAATTGTTCTGTGCGTTACCGGTCATGGGCGCTCTGTTATGACATCGAGCAACCTCATCAATCGAGATTAGCAGCGAGTTCGAAGGAGATCAGAGCAAGGCTGCGCTATGACACAGCATCAAAACGCGTGCCGGCCCGCGATGCTCAATGAATATTGCGATGGCCTTTTTCTTTTCTCTGACAATGGAAAGCGCGCATTGAAACTGCGCGGCTGAGCTGTTCTGGCCGATTGCAGCCCAGCTGTCCTGAACATCGACGGGCAATAGCTCCTTCGGCCGACCAGCATGGCCGCTTGCACGTTCAGAAAGGGAGGCGGGAGTTCGTGAATCGCTTTGCGTGTGTGGGGATTCACATCAGGCCTATGTTCATGATTTGATCGAGAACCAACAGTGAGCGGAGGGCCTAGCGTGGCAGCAGTTTTCATACATTTGTCGGACATCCATTTCGGCCAGGAGAAAGATGGAGGGCTTGTCGTCACTAACGACGATGCCAAGAAGCGACTGCTCGACGACGCCGCTGCTGAGGTTGCGAAGCTCGGAAGGAGTGCCTCCGGCGTTATCGTGACCGGAGACATCGCCTATTCTGCAAAGTATGAGGAATATGCAAAGGCGGGCGAGTGGCTGGACCAGCTGGCGGGGCGCGTCGGCTGCAGCAGGCTCGACATTCAAATGGTCCCTGGCAACCATGACATGGATCGCGACGCCATCACGCCGGTGGTGAAGTTCCATCTTGACTCGATCCGCGAGCATGGGGACAAGATGCTGGACATGCTCCTCGACGACGAAGGCCAGCGTGAGGCGCTGTATGAGCGCTTTGCCGCATATCGGGACTTCTCAAGCGGTTACGGATGCGACCTCGACGTCGGCGGCGCGTATTCTGCCGACGTGGCGGTCGCCGTGGCTCCGGGCCGCACGGTCCGCTTCGTAAAACTGAACTCGGCACTGATCTGCTCGCGCAAGGACGATAAGGGCAAGCTGATACTGGGTGCGCGCCAGCGAATCTTCGACGGGATCGACGGCGAGGAGATGGTTGTCCTCCTACACCACCCGCTGAACTGGCTCCAGGATTCGAATGAGGCGGCTCGGTACTTCAGGTCACGCGCGCGCGTGATTATTTCGGGGCACGAGCACTTTCCATCTCTGGAGATTGAGGCCGTCGAGGATCGCTGCGAGCTCCTAATGCTCGCTGCCGGGGCGACTGCGCCGGACGATGTCGATGAAAAGTACACTTATAAGTACAACATCCTAGAGTTCGATTGGGACGAGGCCGCTGACGCTCTGGCGGTGACTATCAACCCGCGGACATGGAATTTCGAGATGAAACGCTTCGAGCGGGATGTTGGTTTCCTCGAAGGCAAGTCGGAGCGCAATGTCCTTGGATCGCCCTACTTCCGTCGCGGCGCTCCGATGGGCGCGCCAGTGCACGGCATGATGGACGAACCGCCGCAGGTGCAACCAGTCGCGAACCCGGTTACGGGATCGAAGGAGGCAGACTTGACGATGCCCGAAGACGTTCGCCTGCTCCGCCTGCGCTTCTTCCGGGACCTACCGGAAGAGCGCCGTCGGCGCATCCTCATCGAACTTGAGGCGATACCCGCGGATCTGACGGACCGCCTTGATCACACGATCGAGCAGCGGTTCTTTGCGAAGCTAGTCGCACAGGGTCGGATGAGTAAATTGTCGGAAGCGATAGACGCAGCGATTCTGGAACTGAAGCAAGGGGATGCTGAATGAGCGTGATGGCAAAGTACGTCAGGATCTTCTGGCCTGACCCCAAGGACGAGGACGTCAATCGTCGGAATGCCGCTGTTGCGACGATCCAAGCGAGGATATCGGCTCTTGAAGATCCGTGGACAGCTATCCGGTTGGCCTCGGCGCTAGCCGATGGCATCGCAGACGGGCAGGCTCGGGATGAGTTCGCCCTTGAAGTGGAGCAGGCGATCGTAGGTGCGGGAAGCGCCGCGTTCGTGCGCGAAGGCCGCGATCTCGAGATCATCGTCGTGGCGCTGGCGACAGCTCTAGACCTTATTCGGCAGGAACCAGACGACACCGGTTGGACCCCGGTCGACGCCTTGGCGGCCGGACTTTGGTCGGCGTTGTCGTTTCAAGCTCCCATGGTGCAGGAGCCGATCGAGCTTCTCCGTCAAGAGGTGCTTGTCGCCGCACGCGGCAGGACGATGCTGATCGCCGAGCGGTCGCGCAAGCGGTTGCCGGTCCCAGAAATCGGACCGCTCTCGCTGCCGGAGGCTCAACCTATAGGCACACGAGCGAATACCGCGTATAGGAGGGCTACAGAGCCGCTGGTCAAGGCCTTGCGAGAGAACACTGAGTTGGACCGCGAGGAGCTCGAGTTCCTGTGGTGGGCGATCGAAGACTGGAGCGACGCCCTTAACGGTCGCCTGTCAGATGCCGATCCGCTTGTCCGTGCGGTGGTCGCTGGTATCGATGGCGCTTCGAAGCTGCGACGCCTGCCGGCGTCGGGCCACCGCAACGTGGTGCTGCGCGGCGTGCCGGCCGGAAGCCGCGCCGCTTTGACAGCACTGCTTGTAGCGCTAGGTGATCGTCGCTCGGCGCTGGCAAAGTCGATCAACTCGGAGCGGGTCGGTCAGTCAGCCACGGTGTTTCCGTTGCTTGCGGCGATTGCAAGCGGGGACGCCGACCGTGCAGGCGCGGACATTGAGCGCGACGCGCGTGAATGGGGCGCGCGGGCGCTTCTGGAGGGCGGCATCCTCCAGGTCGGAATGCTGTGGGGCGATTGATCATGGCCCAGGGTTCGTGCCGACTAAGCGAGTGCACGTTCAACGTGACGGGTGCATGCGTGCTGAACCGTCCGGTCGAGCAATGCTCGAACCGGACTGACCAGGGTGAGACAACGGGCGGTATAGAAGAAGATGACGAAGTCGATGATGGCTTTCGCGCGGCAGACCTTTCAACAAAAGGACGACTCCCCGCAGATCTAGGCGGCGCAGTCCTCCCGCGTCCGGACGAGATGCCGAGGCTACCGGCAAGCCTGACGATGGGTCTAGCGGAGGCGACGTCTCTGATGACGAGGCGACACACGACGATGGTCGGCATCCTGGGGCTCCCCGATTCCGGCAAGACCGCCTGTTTGGTCAGCGCCTATTTGCTCCTCGCGAGAGGCGGGTTCGAGGGATACGACTACGCCGATAGCGCATCGTTGATGGCGTTTGAGCAGATATCGCGCGGCAGCCGCCACTGGACGAAGGGGGACGAGCCAGGGCAGCTGACCATACACACAGAAATGGCCGACGACAGGCAGGCTGGGTTCCTCCACTTCAGGCTGCGTCGCCAGGACGACGGCCGGTTCTTCGATCTGTTGATGCCAGATCTTCCAGGCGAATGGTCGAAGGCGCTAATCGACAAGACCGACAGTAGCCGCTTCGCATTCCTAGGATCGACGTCGGTGATCTGGCTGATGGTCGACGGCCGTGCGTTCGCCGATCCGACGAAGAAGAGGTATGCGACCTATCGGGCTGAGATGCTTGTCGAACGCCTGTCCGCGATTCTGCCGACGCCCAGGCCACGAATCATCCTCGTTCCGAGCTGGAGGGATATCGGCGAATTCCCGACGGATGCATATGAGAGCATATGCGAGGAAGGCCGCAGGCATGGCATGAGGATCGCCCTCGCGCCGATCGCTTCCTTTTCCTTCGGGGACGTCCCGCCCGGCTCGGGCGTGGCGGCGCTCATCGATATGACGCTGAACCACGACCGGTCGTCACCCGACTTCTGGCCGGACGACCGAAGTCCGGGTTCAAGGACGCTTGGCTGCTTCAGGGGTACCGCATGACCCGCAGATCAGTTGTGCTATTGGGCGGTCCGGATTCGGGCAAGACCAACTACATCGGGCGGCTCTGGCCATCGTTCAAAAAACGCCGGGGCGTTCTACGGGCTGAGCGGCTGCCAGACGACATCGCCTATGTCGACGGGGCCGTCGAGCACCTAATGCAGGGCAGCTTCGCTCCCCGTTCCGACAGGAATCTGGAGGTTGGCCGAGCGGACTTCTCGATCAGCGTACGTGGCGCGAATGGCAAGGGCAATCTGACCGAACTGATGGTCCCGGACATCTCGGGCGAGTTGTGGACGCGAACGGTGGCGACGTTCGAAATCTCCCAGGAATGGCTCGACGTCCTAAACGAGGCAGAGGGCGCCATCGTCTTCGTACGGGCGCACTCCGATCAGATCGTCCAGCCGCTCGACTGGGTGACCGCGCGCAATATCCTGCGATTGGATGCCGAGGATGATGGAGCCGTCGCCGAAGCGGTGGCCGAGGGCGGAAATGAACTCATAGTCGCAGTGAAAGCCGACGTGCCACCGGCCGAAGTCGAACAGCCGCTTTCTGGTGAGGAGGCCGTAGAAGTTGTCGAGCTGCCATCAGAACCGGATCTGCCGACGCAAGTGCTCCTCTGCGAACTACTACGCTATCTCAATCTGTGTCTGGCCAACCGTGTGGATGGTGGCCGCCCGCATGTCTCCGTCGTCGTGGCAGCCTGGGACCTGCTCGACCCCGAGATCCGCGCTGGTGGGCCGTTGGCCTATCTCAGACGGGAGTTCCCGCTGTTCGCCGGCCGCCTCGCAGACACCGGACGGTTGGACGTGAAACTGTTCGGGCTTTCGGTGGTCGGCGGGGATCTCGAGGATGACGCGGAGTTTCGCAACCGCTTCCTCGAACGAGACATATCGGAGCAGGGCTGGGTCGTCGTGGAGGACGGGAGCGGCCTGAGGACTGATGAGGACGTGATGCTGCCCATCGCTTGGGCGATGGGGGACTAGATTGGCCGGATTCGACCAGCAGCTGCATGGCTATCGACAGGGGCATCAGCTCCTTTCGAGCACCATCCGGCTGCCTAAAGCCGATCAGGACTTGGTCGACCGCCTGTCCGATGTCGCCGGCCCGCTCTCGCCCGGCGAACGCTTCTCGCCCTATCTCACGCTGTATCCCCTTCCAAGTGAGACGCACTACGTCGTTGCCCGGACCTGGCAGGACTTCGAGGCGCCACGGGCGGGATGTGTCCGCACCCGTAGCGTTCTGGTACCGATGTCCGAATGGCAGGAGATGCAAGATTTGGCGTCGATCGTCGCTACGGCGACCGAGCTCGGCGCGGAGCAGCCGGCCGAGCGCCGGGAGCCCTTGGCTGTCGCGGTCCTGCTTCCGCCTGTCGATCCGCTGCAGGGCATCGAACTGATCGAGGCGCTGTTTCTCGAGGAGCGCGCGCCGATTGTCGTTTTCGACGCGGAGAGGCCGGAGCCGCTCGCGCTCCGATTGACAACAGCGCTGTGGCCGGGTTTTCGCCGTACGTTCAGTATGTCGACCTTCGCCCGGTCGCCGCGGACAATCGGCCGCCGAAGCTTCGATCTTGTGTTCGCATCGAAGGAAGCCAGATCCCGGTTCGCTGATTGGAAAGGCCGTCGAATAGACGGGAGAAAGCGTGGACAGGCTCGACATCCGTGGTCCGAGCCGATTGTCGCCCAAGTCCTCAGCGCCCCAGTCCCATCGCTCAAGAGCCTCGATGCCCTCGGCGAGATGTCATCGGACGCCGTCGGCAGCGAGTCGGCACTCCGGGTCTCTCTGCTGTGGGACGATCTGCGTCGCAAGCTCCCGAACTCGCCGACTGCGGCCTTGGGCATGCTCGATATCGCAAACACCCGAAAGGTTCGGCAGGTCGATCTAATACGCGAACTCGAGCCCGCGCTCGCCCGGTCGGCCGTTATGGCGGCTACCACCATGCAGGCGGCGGACGCTTGGAGATACCTAGGCGCGCTCATTCAGAAGCTGGAGGGCCTTCGTCCGTCGATGTCGGTCGCGAAATCCATCCGGACCGCCGCCGTTGATCTCGCGTCGCGTCATCCAGTCGAGACCTTGGAGGTGCTCTCCTCGCTGAATGTCGAGCCCCAGAGGGAACTACTGGTCAGCGCGGCGGCCGACGGGCTCTCGCGGTCGCTTGATCTCGACGTAGCGGAGTTGCTGGGCCGTCTGGATGGGAAGGATCTCCTGGATTTGCTGTTCGCCAGTGCGTCGTTGGCGAAGGGGATGGTCGGAAGGTTCCCGGTCTTGTCCTCCGCGCTGGCGGCTGCGCTTCGGACCGCCGACGATGACGTACGAGCGGAAGCAAGGCGGCGGTTGCTCGGCCTTCTGGTCGATGATTCCCACGTTGAGCCAGCTCGGCTGCTTGTAAACGACCTTGATGCCGATGAATTGGTAAAGGAAGCTGCCCACATCCATGCCGTTAACGGACTGAACTCGGCCGAAATCCGGTCCGTCCTCGTCGAACGGGCGCGGGCGCTTCAAGCCGAGGCCATCCTACGTGACGCGGTGAGTGGGATGAGCGCAAGCGCTGGAGGCGACGCGCTCGTTGAGGAAACCTTGCGTCAGACGCCAGCAGATATGGATTGGCTTCTCACCAGCTCTGCGCTGAAGCGTAGCCGGCGGATCGAATTGATTCGCTTCCTCATGACCGCTGCGAACCCGCTGCAATTGCGTGGCATGCTGGCCGACCATGGAACGCTGACCAGGACCGTCGCCTTGCTGGATGCTACGGACGAATCGGACGCCGAGCTACTCTCCCGCATTGCCTCCAACGTAGCGATGCCGGGGCGCGACTTCGTTACTCTCGTGGTCGCGCTTCTTCCAAAGCTGAAGGATCGCATCGGCACAGAGCTGATCGGCAAGGGTATCGAACTCGCTTTGCCGCAGGAGCCGAACGAGGTCCCGTCCGCCGCTCTCGACAGGCTGCTGTCGGCGGCAGGCGACAAGCTGAACGGCGGCAGGTTAATGCGAGTGGGTGTGCAGCGGGGGGTGTCTCCAGCCGCCGCGTCCCGAAATCTCCTGGCCTTCAACCGCGCACCTATTGCCGCACGCAGATCTCTTCTCACCGGTATCGAGGAAATGGGCGGTGCCATGGCGGGTCGACACCAAATGGACATATCCACGGAGGCGGCCGAGGCCGCCGCGAAACTGCTGTGGGATTCTGGATCGGTGGCGGCGCCCCGTTTGTTGCGGGCGTCTACCATCCTCCTCCCGTTCGTGCTCGGCGATAGGCGCGAGGCCGCGTCACCCTTGATCGCGGCGGTGTTTCCGCCCGTGTACCGCGAACTTGCCAAGGACAACGCATTCGACATCCTGAGCTTGATGTTCGTCTTCCTCGATTGGGACAAATGCAAGAGCGCGCGGCGGCGCTTGATCGACGCTTTCGTGCAATCGGAATGGCGGATTTCCGACATCGCCATCGCAGCCGTGCGGGCCGGCGACCCCGTCCGCATTATGGGAAGGATCGCTCGGGAGCGTGGCGGCGAGAAGGTGCTTCGAGGTCTGATCGCCGACCTAGACAAGGTCCCGGAGGAAGAGCGAAAACCCATCCGCGCAGCCTTGAAGGAACTCGGATTGAGCTAAAGTCGAGAGTCCATAGGGATCCTCTAGGCGGCGCTGAGCGCGCGGTGACCCCGTCTTGACGACGATCCTTCGATCAGCGCACTGCGGTTGGCTGCCAGCGATGCCGCAGCAACTCTCCGACGCGACTGGCCGGCTGCGTGGGCAGCCGCTCAAGAATATCGCTGAGGTACGCGTGCGGCTCATGTCCATTGAGCTTCGCTGACTGGATCAAGCTCATGACGGCCGCCGCGCGCTGGCCTGCCCGTAGCGATCCCGCGAACAGCCAATTCGATCGTCCGATGGCGATCGGGCGGATCTGGTTCTCCACCCAGTCGTTGTCCGCCGGCAGATCGCCGTCGTCGATGTAGCGCGTGAGCGCCTGCCAGCGCTTCAGGCTGTAGTCGATTGCCCTGGCCGTGATCGAACCATCCGGCACCCTCTGCCGTTGCCCGGCGAGCCATTGCTGCAGGGCATCAGCCACCTTGGGCGACCTCGCGTTCGACGGCGTAGAGCTCACCGAAGAACTTCAGCGCCCGCTCGCCCACCGGGCTCCCGTGATTGGCTCAGAGTTCGTGGAACTTGCGCCTTGCATGGGCCAGGCAACCCGCCTCGGTGATGCCCACTCAAAGCACGCCTTGTAGCCACTGAAGTCGTCGCACACCAGTGTGCCGCGCCAGCCATGCTCGCCCGGCAGCCCGAGGAAGGCGCGCGCATGCTGGCCGCC
>Ga0157370_10000624_pt1 | contig 44131 bp, 37 predicted proteins | sample C35metaG_FD_113463 | JGI IMG/M metagenome (GOLD analysis project Ga0157370, IMG submission 113463) | Corn rhizosphere microbial communities from Kellogg Biological Station, Michigan, USA - C3-5 metaG | ecosystem: Host-associated > Plants > Roots > Rhizosphere > Soil | place: USA: Michigan...
GCTCCCAGGCACGCTCGAACAATGCGCGCGCCCTGGCGTCGGCAGCGTCGCCTTCGGTCGGCGCCATCACATGCACGAGCGCGGAATGGATCAGGTGCTCCGAACCCTTGCCCACCATGCGCTGGATCGCAGCCGGCTCGACCGCGGGCAAGGAAAGATCGGCCAGCATGCGGTTCAGCGATGCGGCGAAGTCGCCGAGCGTGTCGACCATGGTGCCGTCGAGGTCGACGATGGCGGCGTCGAAGCGGTTGTGGTCGAAGCTAATAGAGTTCAAAACAAACAAATAGAGTTCAAAAACTTGCACGGTACTTTACCGGGCATGAAGAAATAGAGTTCAAAACATTTCAGAGGTCGCAGATAAGCTCCATAGCGAACTGCAGGGGCGCGACGACGGGAGAGCCGCTCCGCGAAGCGAATTTCCCCCGAGCGCAAACGCAATACGACGATCACTTTCAAGTGCGCCCGACTTGAGGGGAACGTTGGGCCAACGTCCGCCGAGCGCGATACGCGCGCCGACCATCGCCGCACGGGAAGTCGGAGAGTCGCGGACCGCAGTAGCTTCTTTCTCAAGGAGCTGAGCCGCTTCCGCGGCGCAGACTCGAGTATTCCCTCACGCCTCGCTTCATGCCAAGAAGCGATCGCTGCAAATCGCGCATTGCATCGTGCCCGACCTTCTCGAGGCGCACGCGTTGCGCCTCGATCGCCCGCTGCAGACGATTCTCAGCACTGCTGCCCGCTTGGAAGCACCTCGCGCGCTGATTGAACCGGATGCACACATAAGCCGCCCTGCGAGGTGCCTTTTTCACGCCTGCGGCACGCCACTTCGGCGCGGCGCTGGATCCCGTCCGACATGCTGCGAGCAGCCACTATGGCCCTATGTCTCGGGCGCCGGCTCGCGCTCCGGCACTAGGTAGCTGGCCCTGTTGGCTCGCAGCAATGCGTCCAGTTCGGGTGCGGGCAAGAGTGCGGTGGCCCTCACCTGCTCGATGAAGGTCCCGTACTTGGTGGCACCGATTAGGTCCGCACCTGTCTCCGTCGGCATCTTGACGATGCGTGCGACATCCGCGTCATCGAGCATGGAAAAGATCGGGGTTATTAGCTTCGAGAAACGGAAGTTCACACTGTCGAAGCTGGCCGCTTCTGAAAGAAGTTGCAGTGCCCGCGCTTTCACAGCGTCCAGCCGGCTGCCGCCGGCGACGATCTGCGCCAGTTCGGTGGCATCGAGCGCAAGAATCCGCTCACTGGCTGCAGCCGCAAGGTCGACCCGGCGGGCCAGGCCGGCGATCGCTGGTTCGATCTGCGCAGGCGGCGCAGTCTTCAGGAACTCGACGAGCCGGAGGCATGCCTCCTCGCTCAGGAGCGCGGCCCCCTCCTCCGTGGCTGCCACCAGCCGGGCCACCGCCGGCAACGCCGGATCGGCAACATCGCGCACGAGCCGGCTGAGTTTGTCGGAGATTCGCGCCTCGGACCGGCCTCGGTGAAGGTCGAGCAGCGCATCCAAGGCCGCGGCGACCTGCATCTTTCCGTGCACCGGACTGTCCGGCGTGGCATAGCCGAAGACGAGGTTGTCGATGAAGCCGTGCAGCAAGGCGTCGTTGGCATTGAGCAGCACGGTCCCGCGCAGCAGGATTAGTGCATGGGCCTTGTCCTTGGGGAAGTAGTCCGAAGCGACATCGGCCTGCAACGCCGCGATGGCCGAGCGTCCCTGCACCGGGCGCTGGGACAGCACATGCTCCACCGCGTTGCGCAGGTGCAAGCGCGCCTGCTCGGCCGACGGCCTGAACGGCTCACCCGCGCGCTGGAAGGAGGGATGCGCACATTGATGGCGATCCTCCCGCAGGCGCTCAAGATCGCGGATCTGTTGATGGTTGAAGAACTGCAGTCGATCCCTGCACGTCGCCACGATTGTTCGTTCGAATTCCAGTGCACTCTTGACGCCCTGGTCGTTGCCCGCCTCGATCTGCGCTAGGTAGGCTTCGTACCGCGTATTAATGTCGCTCGCGTTTGCATCTCCCGACAATGCAAGTTCGCGGACCTTGTCGACAAGGTCGAATACCACCGCAATCCACGCGTTCACGATGGCGGACCGATAGGCGCCGGCCCGGTAGCACAGGATTGCTTCCTGGACATACTCGCGTGCCCTTTCCGCGCGGCAACGCAGCGTCAGCGTTTCGATATCGACCAGGGCGTCGGACATGGTGCTTGATCCGCACGGCGCGCAAAGCAAGTACGGCAGTAAAGTGAAGTGCGCACTTTACTCGAGCGATGACGCCCGAGCGCTCATGCATTGCGCGCTCGGCCTCCCATGCTCGACGCTGACGATCCATCTCTCTTAGGAGCACGATCATGACTTCAGATGGAAGAGGAAACCTCCTGCCGGGTCCGACCGGCCTCCTCGATCGGCGTCGGCGAGGCCCGGCGGCGACTCTGCCTAGCTGGATTTTCCGGTAGTTCGACGGGAGCGCGGCTATGCGCAGGAGGCCCCGAGGATCGTCTTTGACCATCCTCGAGCTCGAAGAGGGAATGCTGCTCCGGCGGCTGTGGCAGGCCCGGTCCGGCCCAGTCTAGTATCGGCAGGGGCTGGCGGCGAGTTCGCGAGATCACGTGCCACGAGCGCGCCTCTATCCACGGGATCCCCGCGGTTCGAAAGGCCATTTTCTTCTTCGCACTGACTGTGTGTGTGTGCCAGACCTCGACCACCAGCAGGATCCGATGAGTGCGCGCGCACCTGACGATCAGGTCGGGTACGAACCGATTGTTTCCGATCCTGAGGGACTTCTCTGTTTCAACGGCAACCGCTGTGGCCAAGCTCACCAAGCAGGCAAAAGCGCGCCAGGTCACGCCGGCATGGAACAGTCCCATCAGGCCTTCGCGAGCCCGCAACTCCATGGCGAGGCGTTGGATTGCGCGCTCGTGTGGCGTACCTTGTGGGTTGGGTTGCCGGCGTGCTTGCTGGGTGCGCCGGGCCCTGTGCCAGGTGCGTGAGAGTTTCAAAGCGCGCGATGCCATCGGAGGTCCTGAAAGAGTTGGAGCGCCGTATGCTCGACACGATGACGATCACCGTGCAGTCCGAAACCCTCCCGGAGCCCTCCTCGGAGGCCACACTTGCGCCCCAGGCGCAGGCTGCTGCGGTAGTGCTTGCTTACTTGGAGAACACCCAGCTTGCAGTGAACTACATAGCCTATGGGGTTCTCCGGGCGTTGGCCGTCCAGACCCTCGCCCGTGTACGGGATGGCAAATCTACGGATTTCACGACCCTTAACCTCAAGAGTGCTGTTGCGCCGGATGCCGCAAAGGAAGCCAGTGCGTGGCTGAGCCCGCATTGGACGCGCCTGATCAACGCGGAGAGAGACTGGCGCGAGGGCATGGTCGAGGCGGCCCGGCGGGAAGGGCACAAATTCATCCCGAAGCTGGAAAAGCTTCAGGGCAACCCTTCGGTCTATCGAATTCAGGCAGAACCGCTTCCCGATAAAACAATCCCCGAGTCCATCCCGGAGGTGCCTGCGGGTGGGATCTACTACACCCCCGAGAGTGTTTCAGCCCCTGGCGCGTTCCTAAACAAGGCGTTGAGGGCCGGTGCCATTCGGTGGTCGATGGCAACCCGCTGGTCGATCATGCTGGTCGTCATGTCGACATTGATCGGCGTGCTCGCTGTGGTATGGGGCCTGCTCTATGTCGGCCTGCGAATTTCCCGGCCCCTCAGCCCCGCCGATTTGACGCTTACAGTTCTCGTCCTGCTTATGGTGATCTATGTGACACAGTTGTTTCGATTTCTCGGAGAGCTTTTCGACATGCGCATCGTTATGGCTCCGACATTGCTGGCACCTTGGTCCAAGGACAATGTGACGCTCGAATTGCGACCATCGTTTGAAGACAGCGTCGGCGAGTTGGTGTTCGTCCGTTACTCGTCGACGTGTCCCCTTTGCAATGCGAGTGTTGTCCTTTTCGATGGCGGCAAAGAGTTCCCGGGACGGATCGTGGGACGCTGCAGACGCGCGGCGCGTGAACATGTCTATAGCTTCGATCCTGTTGGCAAAATCGGTCATCCCTTGCGTAAGACGGCAGTCTGAATACACACGATGCTCGCCAGTACCTCAACGCCCCATCCGCTCTAAGGATGTCGCGAAGGCGCTCGGCGCGCGCTTCGATGGCACGGTGAAGCGCTGGTAGCGGCGGCGGGTCTTGCAGTCATGGGCTGGAGCTCCAGATGTTCGGAGCGCACGATCCTGGGCTATGCAGCGGCGGAGTTGGCGACAACAAGCGCCTTGCCCCAACGCCGCTTACTCAGTGGAGTTAATCGCTGAAAGATCATGATCGTCTCAGCAAGTGCTGCGCAGCAGGCGCCGCGCGGTAACCGATATGCAAGCGCCAACAATCTGTCGCTCGCCCATTGAATACTGGCTGTATGGTCCTTCGCCGCGCCGGCTGCCAAGATTACTATCGACGCAGCCAGGGTGACCTCGGCAGGGTCGCTTGAGCCGCCGCATGCTTCAATTACCGTCGCAGCGGCGACGTCTGCCAATTCGAGATCTGCCTGCGTCGACGCCACGTTGCAACAAAGCGCCAAAGGCGTATAGATATCACTGACTTTCCCAAACGCTTGAGGCTTCAGAGTCCGGGCCATATCACGGACTCGCGCCAACAGGCCGACGCTGAACCGGTAGATTTGTGCATGATGAGCAAGTGCCATCCAAATTTGCACAGGCGCAAGCGCCTCTTCACACGCACTTGCGGAATCCACATTGTCTAGGAGATCTTCGTTCACTACCTGTGCATTTGACGTAGACCAGTCTTGCCGAGCACCACCCAACGGGCCCGGTGTGCCCACCACAAGCTCGAGGCGGGGCCGGGCCTGCTCAAATTGAGCGGCCGACAGTCCGGGTGTCTCCAAGCCCTCTGGCGCGAACTTGATGGTACGAAGAAGCGCTGTGGCCCAAAGATCCCCTTCGCTAAGCGCATCGGAGCGCCATCCCGGTTCTACGAGGTGATCAAGGATTTCAACCGCCGCGCCTTCGCGTGTGCGACGTTTTGTGCACCAGTCTGCGATCTCCCTTGCGTGCTCATCGGGAATGTCAATGGCCTCCAGCACTACGGTGGCATGGGCAAACGCTGCGAGCCGGCGCCAGAACGGCGGGGCCGAGGCTAGTTCCTCGGCCTGTCCTACGACGTCCAGGGTCAATTGCACCAAGGCAATAAATAGAGTGTCGAGACCTGAGTGGAGCTCACTTGCACCAGTCTTCGTGGCGAAGGGCTGCAGCGCCTGTTGGGAAACTAAAGAAAAGCGATCGTCAGTTGCCGCGCGACCTGAGGTAATCCGGTAGGTCGCAAACAAGGCGAATGGTGTGCTGCCGATGCCGTTTGCTTCGATCGCTGAAATGATGTCGTCGTTCGACACATCGGCCACTACCCGCAAAGGATCGACGGCCTCATCCACGCTGACCGCGTGAAGACACCGCAGGCCCCAGGCGGAATCCATACGGAAGACGTTGGTCAAGTGCGGCAAAAGGATGTCTGCAACGTACTGCGAGACTCCCGTGGTCCATGGGATTGGCCCTAGGAGGGATTCATAGTAGGTTCTGGTTGTAGGGACCAAATTCGAGACTCCGAACTGGCCGCTCAGGATCTTCGAGACGATTCCCTCAAGCACGGGCTCGGCAATGCCGAACAGTTCATCCAGCACTAGCCCGAAGTCGCTGTCGGCGAGAGGACCATGCGCAACCAGATCTTTCCAACTCGCGCTTTTCGGCCAATGCGGACGGGCTCGTTCAGCCAGACGCTTAATCCCCTCCAAGCGAATCTCGGCGGATGGGTCCAGCAGAGAAAGTTCTGGGAGGAAGGCCTCTGCGCCTGAGGGCCCCTGGACACGGACCATGGCATCTGACGACCTAGCGACCGAGATAGCTTGACCCACTGAAGTGGGGACCGTAACGAGGGTTCCCAGCGGAGCAGTGGCCAATGTGTCCCGCACGTCCGAGAAGCGGAACTGCCCAACGTTGCCAACATCTGCAGACCCCGCTTCGATCAATGCCCCGATATCACGGCGCTTCAAGAGTCGTCCGATGATAGACGGAGGCAGGCTATTCAGCTGGATCTTGGCTATCTCTGCTTCTAAGCTCACTTGCAATCTCCGAATTTTGTTGCGTCAACAGCTGGGCGACCTGCTCGGCTGCGAGGTCCAAGATGCTTGAGTTGCCCGGCGAAAGGGGCGAAAGTTGCACGCGATCCAGCCAGAGCGCGTACGCACTGCGCCGCGCGTTGTCTCCGCTTGACAGCATCATCGAACCCGTCAACTGCGCGGCGACTACCTCGGCGAATCGCTTCTCTCCATCTGGAGAGAAGCGCATGGCCAGTTCAGGGTTTGGAAGGACGCTTGCGATAACCCATTCGGACTTTGCCGAAGCATCAGCCACCGACACAGTGGAGTCTCCCCACATTCTCCTGATGACCAAGCTACCAGCTCGCCAAAGGGAGTCCTGATACACGAGGTCAGAAGCCGTACACAACACGTCCGTCGAATTCAGGCGTGCAAGGTATTGCCTGATCGTGCGTAGTTCGGCGGTCTCCTTCAGTCTTCCAATTTCTACGGTTGCCTCACTGAGAAAGAAAAATAGATCGTTGGGATCGATCGGGATGCAGAAGAAGCATCGCGATCGCAGCATGTGAAGGGCCTCGCGCCGGGATGCATCGTTGAGCCTGCCCTTATTGGTCAAAACGTCCAGGAGATCAAGGCTCGAAAGGAGCGGAACGCTCCTTCCTGTCGAATCGGTGAGCGAGGTGCTTTTCCCAAGCATGCGATCGTCCACCACGACCACTTCGATCTGTGTCATGCCCTCCAGGAGATCAAGCAGCGGCAGCAGCGTTATTGCACTAATTTCCTCGCGCTGCTTGCGACTCTGGCCGAGGAACTTCACCTTGCCCGACATCAGTCCGGCCCGAATGGTCACTCGGATTGCATCGATAGCTTCAGTGAGCTCTTCCGTCATCGGCTCAGTCGCGAGCAGCGCGTGCCATTCATCGACGGTGCTCTTGTGGATGGAGACTGTATGGCCCGAGTTCAATAGTGGTTCGAGGATCTTCGCATTCTGCAAGTACTGGACCGCCAGCCCATCGAGGAACAGGGGCACCATGGGAGCCACAGCTTGCCGCGAAGCCATCCCAATACGCTGCAGTATCGCAATCGCCTCATCGCCACCCGCCTGCGTGATGACGCCCTCCTCACGCAAGGCATGCACGACATCAAGCGGGTCTGCAAACCGCTTCTGAAGCGCTCCCAGCGCTGCTTCTTCGTCCATGTGCGACGCCACCGTGAAGAGTGGGCCGGGGTGAATGAATATCCCTTCGCGGGCCTCCGCCTCTTTGAGAAGCACAGCCGCCTCGTCGCCGACCTCGGTCATCAGCGCCATGTCTGCCTTGGAGTCGACGACCCGCATGCGTCCCGCCGCAACCCAGCCGCTCAGCGGCTTCACCTCGGAGATTCGAGACGGTTGATGAAACGCCACCTTGCTACGGTCATCAAGCAGTACGTCCATTAGCCGAGGGGAGACGAAGACTTGCTCGAATGAATCCAGGACGTCACCGAGCATGCCGAGTTCGCCAAGAACGAACAGGGACGTAACATCCAGAGCTATCCGAGAGAATTCGTGATTCGGTGCGGGCATTCGATCACCGGATCGAATGGGGATCGGCTGGTGCAGCCTTGGATCGACCTGCCTCGCGTTCTGTCGCGGTCCCGCGATAAGCAACTGCGAAAAGGGCGCGTTGAATAGCGAGGCCGCTACGTGCAAAGGCATCTGCGCGGTGCGATACATCTCGTTTTTCTGCTTCCAGCTCTCCGCGTTGCTCTTCATGAATTCGACCATCTCTCGATAGGAGAACACCGAGACCGGACCGCCCTGTTTGCAAAGTTCGGCGGCCTTATGAACCCATGGCATCGCGAGGTCTTCTCTTCGTGCCGCGACTCCTATCGCATTCGCGCCAACAAGGATCGCAGGATCGTCTCCTTCCATCACCACTGCTTCCTGGGCAAGGATCAGTGCTTGGGCTGGATCGGAGAAGCCCACCAATCGAGCTAGCGTGAGCAGCATCTGCCCCGTCAACTGTGCGCGATCGTCCCACGCTCGCGCACCGATAGACGGGAATCGCTCCCAGTCCCCTGTGCGAATGGCGATGTTGATATCTAAGCCTACGTCGTTGGCATCGCTTCTTTCGGAGATTAGCTCGTCGTTGAGGCGCTTAGCCTCGAGGTGATTCCCTGCCTCGAAGTGTGACCAAGCCCGTGCCGATCGCAGCTCGGCCTTCTGCTCGACCCGACCTACTGTTTCGTCCAGGAATTCGCAAATCTGCTTCGCGCTGGCCCGAATTCTCTGCAGGCACTTGAGCCTCAACATGGCATTTTCGAAGTTTGGCTCGCGATTGAACAGTTGGTCAGCGTACGGGGAGAGCTGCTGCCACCGCTTCCGGCTTACAAGCACCCGGACAAGATTGTGAAGATCTTCGATGGCTTCCGATTGACTGAAAATTTCCACCGCAGCATCTGTCGGATCTTCACCTCGAGCATCGCGCAACATCAATCGAAGTCGCGAAGAAACTGCCTCGCTGACCTCGCCGACGTGCGCTTCGAGGAACTCCGTCGCTCCGTCGACATCAGGCGTTCGGGCCAACGCCTGGACCTTCATTGCGACAAGCGTCTCGACGTTGTTGTCCCGTATGAGATTAGCCCATTCTTCGTCGAGGAAGCGAATGAGGTCAACGCTCCGACCGGGCATCTCCAAGACGGACAACTTGGCATGCAATTGCTGCTCACTCAAGCCACCGAGTCTCTGAGCGCGGCTGAGGTAACTCTCCAACGGTTGCGGGTCGAACTTGATGTCGAAGGTGCGGGCCAACCCAACCAGTTGGACTGCGGCCTCACCATCCTTCATCGCCTCCGCAACCGAGACGATCTCTTGCTGTCGGGTGCTGGCGTCCAGCAATCGTAGGCATCGAATTCCGCGGGCGCATTGCTCGGCGATCAGTTCGTCCTGCGCGTCCATTGCACACTGCCTCGCCAAGTCAGCCGCCTTAAGTGCCGGCGACCTAGCCGCCACTGAAGCGGGGCTGTCGAGAACATGCTCGGCAACCGCCAGAAAACCGACTCTCACTAAGTCAGCATGCCTATCAGCTGGCAACATGGGAAGCAACTGACTGACCGCGTACAGGTAGTACAGATTTGTGCACTGACTCAGCACGTCTGGTGGCAGTCGGCCGAGTAGCGTGAAAGCGTCTGCCACGCGCCCTTCGACAATCAGGCTTGTGCAAATGTTGTTCCACCCTATTGCGGTGAAGGCACTCGGGGCTGGCCCATCCATGTCGTCGACATACTGAAGTGCAGCAATTCGCCCATGAGTTTGCAGGAGGAGGTGGAAGACGGCCGCTTGGCTCTCGGGGTCGGCTAGATCACGAACGCGCCGCAGCGCCGCGGGCGAGTCACCTTTGGCTAGATCGACCAATGCCCACGTCGCGCCTGACACGGGGTATCCACGCTGCTCTAGTGCCTCCAGTTGACTTGCCACTGTTGCATCGCCCGCAGCTGCCTCGATTCGAGCAAGCCAGTAGGCGGCGTCGTCTTGCATCGATGGCCCGGCGGCCGCAAGGCGACCACCGGGTTCAAAATCACTGATAAGCCTTCGAAGGTCTACAGCCGTTTGCTGTCCTTGCGTAGCGCGGCGGCGGAGAATTCTTTGAAGATCGTCGCGGCCTTCTTGTGTGAATCGCTCCGAGACGAATCGATTCTTTGATAACCTCGCAGCCTCGGCCAGTTCGGCCACTCCTGCATCAAACTTGCGACCGAGTTCCGCCGTGGTCGCCTGGACGATTGCGGCGGTGCCAAGATCCCGCACCAAGCCTTGGACGCTTGCCTGAAGGAAGGCAACTGCAATACGTATGGCGTGATCCGCAAAGCGCCGATCCTCCCCGGTCGCGTCGGCATACTCGTCGGCCAATTGGCCCAGGACGCGTGGCGGCACGACGTCGCGAGCGATTGCCGCTTCCGCTGCGGCCTTGAGGTCTGCACGGACCTGTGGTCGACTTGCCCATTCGCGCACGCTCGGCAGCGCAAAAATCTCCGGTCGAACAATTGACCCTTCGAGCCCGACCAAGCAACGCTTCCACAGCGGGTCTTCGAGCGCCAATGCTCCCAGACGCAGGAGAGCCCCGTCCATCACGTCGTCACTGATGGAGAGAGCCACGTCCGCAGGATTCTTCCCGGCCGAGCGCTCTGCAAATCTTTGCTTCAAGAAGGGCAACACTGCGCCCAACGCTGTGCCGACGGACCTGAGTGCTACTGCGAGCCACGCCATGCTTCTCTCCCCCCTAGCAAATCGCCGGCCACGAAAGGCTATCCGTTCTGTATTGCGAACGAACTAGCCTACAAGGCTGCAAGTGTATGAGTTCAACGGCCCGGCTCAGCCTCACCTCTTGAGCTCGCCCGATCGCGGATCGATAGGCACGATCTCGTCAATCGTGTCGTCATAGACAACCAGGACCGTACGGCCCATCGGGGTGATGGATTCGAACCTTTTTCGCGCCGCATCGCTCAGTGCGCCTGCGTTGAGATCCCGCACAAGGTCGAGGAAGAGCTCCACGCACTGGTCATACTCAGTTGGCGAGATCTGCTTCTTCAAGAGCATCTTCACCCGCAGTCCGCTCGGTCCCTCCCCGACAATGGAAAAGTAGAGCGAATACGGCTGCGCCTCGTTGACCTTGCTTCTGCTGCCGATCAGCTTCACCTCTGGAGCGTCGGGACCCGCAACCTTCGAATACAACTTCTTGAATTGCTGCTTGAGCAACAGGTAGTGGTCCTTTCCCATCTCCTGGAAAAATCCGCCGAAATACGCCGATGCGACGAAGGCGGTTACGAAGGCGGGCATCAGCAGCTCGACACCCGCCATGGGACCAGGTGGATTGATGGCAAGGACCTCGACATCCACTTCTCGGGATGCCGTGGCCTTACGGAACTCCTCGAACATCTCACTGGGCACCGTGCTGACATGGATGATCGCGATCTTTGAAGTCATGCTTTTCCGTCCGTAAGGTGTCAAGGGAAGTTAACTGAGCTGATCGGCCTCGATCAACGCGTGCGATGGAAGATCCACCCCTGGGGCATCGACATTGCAGCGCGGCTGGTAACTCGGCGCGCTGCCGGTCAGATTGATCAAGTCGGCGGTCCACGGCCGATCGACGGGTATCTGTACCTAGCGTTGCATCCAAGGTGAAGTGGGATTGCCGCGCGCCGGGCTACATTCGGTCAATACCGAAAACAGGGTATAGCCGTTCAATATTCATGAGCAGCAACTTTGAACTCCCGCCTCCTGCAGATACATTCGGACAGAGCGGCTCTTTGACCCGGACGCGGGCGGGCCTAACAATTCGAACATTGAGGTGCAAATTGCCACCTGCCACACCAAGAGTCGCGGTTGCGACCTTCATCGCGATAGCCTTGGCCGCGTGCGGGCAGACGTCAGCCATCCAGGCGACAGACAAATCGAAATCGCATTTCGCCGATGCAGCCTTCAAGGGCGAGACTGTCGTACTGAGCCGGCCAACCAAATACAACGAGCAGTATCGCCTGTTCCAGCAAGGGGCCACTGGCTACGTGCCGCTTCAATCCGTCAGGGATGATGTCGAACTGCGAGCCGGCCAATTCTGCGAGCGAAAGGGCCAATCGCTGAACGCGTTGCAAGAAACCACTTCTACGCCCCCACACATCTTGGGCAACTTCCCCCGAGTCGAACTCGTCTTTGAATGCGTTGCAAAGGCTGCTTCGCCTGGAACGCCGCCAACAGAGGACGTCAAGTTCACGAAGTTGAGCAACCTGAAGAAGCTCCTCGACAGCGGGACGCTGACGCAAGCCGAATTTGAGCAGGAGAAGAAAAAGGTTTTGAGCTTGCCATAGCGTCGTAGTCCTGCCAGCCAAAAACTAACATTTGCCGCTCACGACGGACACCCTTCCTATGAATCCCGTTGTCTATTGCGTCTCCTACGGCTCAAACCTCCATCCGCTTCGAATTCAAGAGCGAGTACCCTCGGCGCGCGCTTTGGGTGTCGTCGAGTTGCCGGGATTCGATTTGGCGTTCCGGAAGCGAAGCAATGATCGGTCGGGAAAGTGTTCCTTGCACCCAGCGCCTGCGACCAGAAAGGCGTATGGGGTGCTGTATCAGTTCGATTCGGGTGACAAGGCTGGACTGGATATCGCTGAAGGCAGCAGAAACGGGTACTTTGAACAGCAAGTGAGCGTGCCGCTCAAGGGAGCGAACTACAACGCCTACCTGTACATGGTTTCGTCGACACATCTAAATTCCGGTCTGGCCCCGTACCATTGGTACAAGAACCTAGTGGTTGCCGGCGCACAGTTTCACGGTCTGCCAGGCGAGTACGTGGCAGCCATTCAATCTGTTGTCTCAGTTGAGGACTCGAACTCTCAACGGAGAGAAGAAAATGAAGCGTTGCTTCGTCGAATGGGTTTGTACGGCGGTGGCTGAACCTGGCAAGACATGGGCGTGGCCCGTCGGCGGCCCACTTCAGACTGATATGAGTCGTCCGACCTGGCTGCCCGATATCTACAAGGCCCGCAACCGGACTTCGGTCAACGCGAAATGCGTGCCGTAAAGGCCCTAAGTTAGCACCGTCTGCTAAGCTTTCTGGGGACTTCAAATCTTCCGTGCGGTTGCCATACTTTGCCAGCCGCAGCTGAGCATCAGCACTCTTCAGCTTGCCTGATGCGCGGCCTCCACCCCCGCTATTGCGCTCATTTCCGTCCAAGGGTCTGCCAGAGGAAGTACGCCGGACTCTCTTTCGCGGAGATGCGGTATTCCTCGAAGGTCTTGTAACCGGCGTAGGCCGCGCACATCGTGGCGATGAGGCTGGCTCCGGAGGTTGCGGTTGCTGCGGCAAGGCTGGCGACAGCGCCCAACCCGGTCAACACTCCCTTGCGTTTGAGTCGACGTATAGCACTGTCAACTTCGGTCAGTTGGATGTCCACCAACTCGTGCATGGCGTTCTCGGTCTTTTGACGCCGCTTTTCAGGGTCAGTTTCCAGTCGCAGCTCCCGAAAGTGTTTTTCCAGCTGCAAGCGAAACCGCCGGAAGGCCTCTTCGTCTGATCGGGCGGCCATCAACCGCCCCATCGATACGCTGTCAAAGGTTGGCAGTTTGAGGTTCAGCCAACCACTAGCCGTCGACGATGGGATGCTGCTGGACGACACCTCATCAGTGCTGTCGAGAACTGATGCCGCGAACTGAGACCGTGTCATGTACTGCGAGCCGAAGCGTGCTGACCAACGTATGTCTCGGTGGAGCATCTCGAAGTGCATCCGCGCGGAGCTGTTGACTGACTGCGACACCCACGCGTCGAACATTTCCTTCGATGGCGGCGTGTTGGGCATGCGCATCGCGAACTGCGCTCGCCCGGACTCCCGATTCCATGAGACAACCTCCTGCACAGCGAGGTTGTATCCGAAGGCCCTTCCACTCTCCTTGCCATCGAAGTCGACGTGGATCCTGCGACCGAGCTCCAGGTTCGGCTGAACCAACAAGCCTTTCGGACTTGCGACGACCGACCTGACGTCGGCAGCCTCCTTGTAGAGCTTCAGCAGGTGCGGCGGCAAGACGTTCTCGAAGCCGTCGCTGGGAGCATAGAACGGGAGCTCAGCCGGCGCCTCATTTTCAAGGGTGGTGGGGAAGAACCGAACGTAGCCGTTCGCGACCAGAGATCGGCAGGACAGCAGAGTTTTGGCCGCTTTGACGACTCCGCGCCGATCCAGGCTTTCCGGGTTCGGCATGTCGAACGCCCTGGACCATGCCGAAGTGGCCTCATGGTCCGGCCGGGTCAAATTGAACAACGGGTCAGCCATGATTACCGTGTCCAAATAGAACGCGCCTTGCTTCAAGATCCTCTCGTCCGCGTTCTCGCCGACAAAGAGACGGAGCTTCCCTGCCTCGGGGGAGACTTCCTCGAGCAGTTCGTCGAGATTGGCGATGCAGAAGTCGCGGTACTGCTTGAGTGCGAGCTGCAATGCGACGTCCGAGACACCCTGAAACTGAGCGGCGATCAGGCTCTCGTCCAGTAGCAGGCTGTCGTTTAGGTGGCCATAGATGATCGAACCCATACACAGGAGTATCGGATAAGGCGTTCCAACGCGCATCAAATCGCCGCTTAGTTAATTTCCGACCTGTTCTGTAGCAAGGTCGACCTGAGTTGTGAAGGAAAATGACTGCAAGGCCTGTTGGACGGGCTATGCGTATGCGTCAACCTGGCGCACCCTTAGAGGAGTGATCGAAATGTCATCCGTGGACGAGGGGCAGGATCAGGCCAGCCCGATTGAAAAGGGCGTCAGCACCGCGGCATCAGGGCCGACGGGGGCGCATTTCGAGCAAGAGGTTGCGGCCTCCTACTTATTGGCCATGTTGTGCGGGGCGCCACCGCGCGGGATGCCCGGCACACGCATCGAAACGGTGAAGCTTCAGCAGGGCAACAACGGGTACCCGTTGGACGACGTAATTGTCGGTGTGATTGACGCTGCCGGGCAGCGGAAGTCGCTGGAGATCCAGGTCAAGCGGACGATCACCTTCAGCCCGAAGGACGAGGTTTTTATCAACGTCGCCGGGCAGATCGCTGACACCGGCCAGAGCGAACGCTTCAAGTCCTCGACGGTGGAGATGGCCATCGCCGCGAGCCGTGGCTCAGCCAAGATCGAGGGGCCGTACCAGGACCTGCTGGCGTTGGCGCGCCAGGTCGACAGCGGCGCAACGTTCGCTCGAGACATCGGCATGCGCGGCGTCGGTAACCCCGACATGCGCCAGTTCTTGACGACCTTCACGGAACACTTGGAGACGAACAAGGTTCCTTGCGACGGCGAGGCGGTCTGGCAGCTCTTGCGACGTCTGCAGATACTGGTCTTCGACTTCGAAGCGCCGGGCTCCGCGTCCCGAGACCTCGCCCGCGAGCGCTGTCGGGGGGGTCTGGCACCCGAAGACGCGGCAAAGGCTGACGCGCTGTGGGCTGCCCTCATAGAGATTTCATTCGAGGCCGCGAAGCGGGGGGGAGCCCTTCATCGTTTGACGTTGCAAGAGGCGTTGAAGCCATACGGACTCAAGCTGGCCGGCGAACGACGCCACCTGGAGGCCAAGCGCGTGCTTGCCGAGGCGTCCCGAGAGGCATTGGCCGCCATTAAGGCCCGCGTGGGCGACGTGCAGTTAGCGCGCCTGCACTGGGTAGAGCAGGTCCGCAGCGCTCTCAGCGAAGGCCGCTACGTCGAGATCCGCGGAGAGCCTGGTGTCGGCAAGTCGGGTGTATTGCGCCAGATGGCCGAACTGACGCTGAGGGAAGGACAGGTGATCGTGCTGAGCCCGAGCCGCTGCCCCGGGAAGGGCGGCACCGAGTTCTGCTCGCGGATCGGATTTCAGGGTAGCCCACGCGAACTGATGGTGGAACTCGCTGCGGACGGCGGCGCCACGCTGTTCATCGACAACCTCGATTTCTATGACGAAGGCGCCCAGGCGACCGTTTCCGACTTGCTGAGGGCGGCTGCCGGCATCGCAGGCGTCTCGGTGATCACAACGGCGCGCCTGGGCTTCGGCGTCGATGACGCCGACTGGCTCCCGGCGGACGCGCTGTCGACGCTCAAGCGCAGCAATGCAGTCGTCATCTCAGAATTGTCCGAAGGTGAGCGAGACGAGTTGCGTGCGAAGGCACCGGCGCTGGCACCTCTGCTGGCGTCGGAGCACCCCGCGCGCAGGGTCAGCGGCAATCTGTTCCGCCTCGACCGACTGGCGCGGCGACCAGCGGAAGAACAAGCGGTGCGGACTGAAGTCGAGCTGGCAGATCTGTGGTGGAGCTTTGCAGATGGCGTCAAGGACGCTGGCTGGCGCGATCGCAGCCGCCTGCTCGCGTCCATGGGGCAACATACGCTCAAACATCAGGAAGCGTACGACAGCAGTGATGATCCTTCGCCGGCTGTTGAGGCGCTGGTAGCGGGTGGAAGTCTTCGAGATGTGCAACGGGACCGGCTGGAGTTCCAGCACGATGTGCTACGTGAATGGGCCATCGGGTTCACGCTGCACGACGACCCAAAGCTCATCGACTCGCTACCGCTGGACAAGCCGGCCAGTGCGGCCATGGCGCGCGGCATCGAACTCGTCGCCCGGCTAAGCCTGGAGCATTCTCAAGGCGACGAGAAGTGGCGTGGGCTGCTGCAGCAGGTCAGTCGGCCGGGCGCCCACCGGTCTTGGAAGCGCTACACGCTGTTGGCCGTGATCCGCTCTGAAGTGGCGGACAGTCTGCTGCCCCGCGCACAGCCGGCACTTCTGTCCGGGGAAGCGGAGCTGCTCAAGGAGCTTGCCAGCACGGTATCCACCGTGGAGGTCAAGTCGATGGCCGAGGTGCTGGCAGGGGCAGGGCAAGCGGACAAGCTGACGGCCAACATGTCGTCTCTCCGGGTGCCCAAGGGCGAGGGATGGCAGAGCCTCGTCAGGTGGATTTTGAAACTGGGCCCCGCGCTGCCCGCGATTGCCGTCCCTGACATCGTCAAGATGTTCGGCGTCTACCTATATGGCACGATGGGCGGCGGGCCTCTGGTGGTTCCGATCACGCGCCAGATCGGAATCTGGCTGCGTGACTTCGAACCCCAGGTGAAGCGTTCCTGGCGCGATCCACCTTCCCCCACTCTGGTGGATTGGACTGGATTGGGTCAAGAGGAAGGCCGCCATCTAAAGCAAGACCTGCACGACAACTTTCTGATCCTCGCCCAGCGGGCGCCGGATCTGGCGCAGGCTTACACGCGCGCGTTGATCGATGGCTTGGACAGCAACCAGCAACTTGCCGAGGATGCGGTGCGTCGCCCCTTCAACCTGTTGCTCGGCGCACCCGAAGAGTTTGCAGAGCTGGTTGCGTTGGCTTTGATTGAAAACCCGCAATCTGCCGACGACATGGAGTACGAGCGCGATGAGCCCTTTACATTCCTGGACAACAACTTCATTCCAGTTTCGCCAGCACAAGGACCGTTCTTCCAACTTCTGTCCCATCGGCCGGCCATCGGGCTCGGCTTGATACATCGTCTTGTCTCCCATGCCATCAGATGGGCCACGAAGGGCAGGGACCCCGGTGAAAATCGCCTCGTTTTGAACATTGGCAGCGCGGCGCGGGTGTTCCCGTGGACCCGGAGTTATCAGTGGTCTCGCGAGAGCAATTTCTACGCGATGAGCAGCGCGTTGCAGGCAATGGAGGCATGGGCCCACCGGCGTTTGGATGCGGGTGAGCTGTTCAAGACGGTGCTTGCGGATGTGGTAGGTCCGCCTGGTTCCTGCGCGGCGTATGTCTTGGTCGCGGTCGACCTAGTGCTGTCACACTGGCCAGCTTCCCGGGATAGTGCCCTGCCATTCTTGTCGTCTCCAGAACTCCTCAGCCTGGATGTCGAGCGCGTTGCACGTGACCAGATCGCACCTGGTGAGCTGTTCGACGTCTCCCAGGCTTTCGGTCTGGGCGAGTTGACGCGCGAGCCTAAGGGTGAGGTGAACACCGCTGATCTGCGGAGACGGCCTTCGCGCCACGCCTGCCTGTTGGAGCTGATAGGCGAGTTTATGGCCAGTGCCGAACCTGAGAAGGGCCGGCAGCTCGTCGATGCGCTGTCGGCGGCGGCAACGCGACTCGGGACCTACAGTGCACATCACACCTTCGCCGATCCGCCTTTCATGGTCAGCCATGCGCTGAATCGGGCGGACAAGTCCAACTGGAAGGAAGTCGAAGTCAAAAGGCAGGACGGCACAAAGGTCTTGGAGCCCGGGTATGTATCGCCCGACGACGAGAAAGCACATCTGTCCAGACTGCGCACTGCACGGACTGCGGAAGACCAGAACCTGAACATGAGGTTGGCGCTCAACCAGATTTTGAAGTCGTCCACACGGCTGTCGCCGCAGCAACTGCAATTCGCCATCCGGTGGGCGCAGACGCCCGAGCGAGACCCAAGTATCGCTGCGGCCCGCGTCGACGATGCGGTGAAAGACGAACTCATGGCAGCCCTGACGGTGGCCTTGCTCGTGATGAGGGACGCCGAGGCGGAACTTCGCGAGCCGAATGATGAGTGGGCGCGTGCCTGCTTTGACGCGGTCTTGAGTGATCCCAGGCCGGAGGGCGTGCTACAGGTTAGGGAGGGGCTCAGCTACAACCCATTGGCAATCAGCTTCGCCGGGTGCCTCCTCGCATTGCGGTTCCGCTCCACGCCTACGGACATCGAGCCAGTGCTGAAGGCCGCTGCCCGCGGCATCCATGAGGTGGCGCACGGGTTGGGCGCGGCGATCGATGCGGTCATGGCGGCCGATCCGCGGATGGTCAAGTCGCTGATTCGTTGCGCGCTGCACGGCTGCACCGGTTCGCGCCGGCGCTGGAATACCAAGCCGGAGAAAAAGGCCGAACTGAAGGTCGAACGGGACAAGCTAGTCCACCAAAACGTCCTGGATGAGCTGCAGTGGCTAGCGGGCGGTGGTGCCGAACCGGGTTGGCCGGTGCCCCCGCGAAGGGAACCACGCTCGCGCGCGGGCTTCCGCTTCCCGATGTCACCGGCCGCTGAGGAGAAGAGCATCACGCTGGAAGAGACGCTGTCGGCCAAGGACGAGGACAAGCCGGCGGTACTACTCGATCTCTTCGACGAAGACGAGGTCGATCCCCCATGGTTCAGTCCCCAGTCGGCCGCCCTCTGGCTGAAGCAGTTGAGCGCCACTCCGGTGGAGAGATTGCCCTGGTTGGCGGAGATGGTTGAGGCCTACTTGCCTTGGACGATGACGGCTAACGGCGCGGAGATGGCCGACGGCGAGGAGGCCAGCGACGCGCCGGGCGAATGGAATCAGGTGTTCTTCGAGCTCCTCGCACGGACGCTGCCTCACGACGATCCTCAGGAGGCACTGACTCTGGTCAGCCCCATGTTCAAGCTTGGCGATCAGAACTTCTTCCACCTCACGGGCATCTTCACGCGGGCGCTCGACGAGAATTACTTCGGTGAGGCAGGCCGACCGTCGACCGCCGTCGCCGTCGCGATTCGTGAGGCGCTTGCCGACCATCTCATTACCACTTGGGGCTGGCGGCGCGCGCAAGGGAAGAAGGACAGCTTCAGCGAGCACTATCTCAGCATGGCTGTCGCCGGGATTTTCTTCAACAACCGAAGCATCACGACGCCGTCAAACTGCTACCTCAAAGCGTTGCACATCGACCGCTTGAGCGATTTCCTTCCGTTACTTCAGAAGCTTGTTGCCGCAGGTCCGTCCTTCAAGGTTGCCGAGGTCTTGTTGAACCTGCTGGAGGTGTCGCCGCGGACCGAGCATCTGCCCCTGCTTGTGCTGGCCTGCCGCCGCTGGCTCGATGCGTTCGCCGCATTTCCGGTCTTCTGGGTGGACTTCGGCATGGGCGAGCGGTGGTGCAAGATGGTTCAGGCAGCGATTGGCAGCGACGGCGGTCCCCTCGACCCGACTCTCTGCGCCGAGCTGCTTCACCTGGTCGCCGAACTCATCGCGTTGGGTGTCGCAGAATCCCCCAGCCTGGAGATCACACTGGCGGGGTTTGCTTCAAGCAACGACTCCGGCCAGTCGTTATAAGCAACGTCGAAAAATACGGATGAATCCAGATCTTATGCTGCTAAATGCAACGTTCCGAAGAACTATTGGGTCACGCAGGTTTAAATCCGGCTTCCTCACTTTCGCGGGCGCTGCGCTATCGCTCGGCTAGGCGCTCCACCACTTGGCGTGCACCGAGGTCTCGTACTACCGCAAGGCTTTCGAGTTGCGCTGCCCGCGGGCGTGCCTTCCCTTGCTCCCAGTGATAGATCGTCTGCCCAGAGACGCCAACCAATTGCCCGTAGCTGGCCGCAGAGAGTCCAAGCTTTTCTCGGTGTGCTGCCAACCTAGTTGGGCTGAACCGGCGCTTCGTGCCCGCTGCCGCTTCGTCGTCCGCGTCAGGCGCTGTGGCGGGGCGTATCGCTCCCTTAGCAACACGGCGCAGTTCCTTCTCGAGGGCATTCACTTGTCGACGTAGCTCGGCAATGGCCGCACGATGCACGACGGATGCCTTCTTGAGTGTTTCGATCTCAGCGCGTACTTCTTTGCGAGCAACGCGGGAAATTTCGACTTTGAGAATCGATGCAATGTTTGGCATGGAAGCATTCTGCCTTAGCGCTACGGCGATGGCATCCGCTTTGATCTACTGTGCCAGAAGGAATAAAGGAAAGAGTTTCGTAAGATCTAAGTGGCGACTTCAGCATTGGCATCCCAATTTGTGGGAGCACTCAGCGGTGAATCACGATCGACACTCTGAGGATGATCAGCTCCCGCAGTTGCCCATCCGGGTAGCAACTCCACGGCAAAAGCCATTCTCATTAAACCTCCTTCGGCGCAAGAAGGGCGGCTCCCGCTTCCGCGGAGCTGCGGGCAACGGCGCGAGTTTGTGAAGACGAACTTCAGCGGTGCTGTTCGGAGGAATAGCCACGGTAAGCCGGTTACTCCGCTGTCCGTGATGTGACTTCGCGAGCGCCACCCCGGCTAACACTGCAGATGTGCAACGGGATTGAGCTATCGCCATGGTGTCAGCGTACTCGACGCAGACATGACGGTCGTTCCGCGGGGCCGTCGCGAGGAGCTTGAAGCGTTCATCCGGTCTGGAGGGAGTTACCTCGATCAAGATCAGCGTTACATTGGTGCGCATCCGCGACGCCTCGCGCTCAACTACTCACAATGTCCATCGAAACCGTCGGCCCCGAACGATACGAATTCCAGTACTTCGCTACGTTGGAGCTAATCCTTCGTTTTTGGGCGCTGGATGTGCACGCAGTCGTCGACAGCGGGGGGGAGGATGCGACCCTCGATGTGGATTTACAGGGTCATCGTGTGCAAATCGAGCTTCAGGTGAAGGGCGCGGAACGCTACGACAAAGCTGTAGGCTCAGACGTGCTGCAACAGTACCTCGCGCACTTTCCCAGTAGAAGCGCTGAGAACTGCCTCTTGGAAAGATTGCTGACACAGCCGACCAAGGTCGTTGTAATTGTGTGCGCGCAGCGGGCTATGGACTTCGCCTCGCCGCTCACGGTACGAGCGGACTGGCGCGGAACGCCTCATCGCCATCGACCGTTAAGCGCAACTGCTGCGAAAGAATTTCTGTCTCAGATGGAGATGATGAAGCCCGCAAAGAACACTGACCTCGAACGGGAAAGGGCTGCTGCTTTTGCAGAGCTTGGCAGGAAAACTTCGGCGGCCGACCTCAACGATGCATTCAAGCGCTTGATACTTCAGGAGTCGGAGACCAAGGAGTCTCTGCACCTACGTTCAGTTGAACACTTGCGCAGGCTTGGAGTTCCGGGCGACCGGCTTTCTGACACGCTACTTCAGATGCTTAAGCAAGTGCAAGACTCGAGGGGCAAAGGTACAGACGTCGCGCCACCGTTGCGCACGATTCTGGACTCCGAAGCAGTGCGCTCTGTGCGGCCACTTCACTACGTGCCACGCGGCCAGGAGAGTGCCTGGATTCAGGAGCTTGGTATTAAACGAGCGCTGCTTCTCTCTGGACCACCTCGGTGTGGAAAGTCAGATGCGGCTCGATGGCTTGCTGGAGAGCTGCAAGACCTTGGCTTCGTAGTTGTTGTCACAAGCTTGGCAGAGGAGGCAGAGCGAGCATTGCGCGATTCCCGGCGCATCGACCTGGTCGTTATAGTGGATGACCCACTTGGCTCAGAGCTTGAAGCGGACTCAAGTTCTGTCAAAGCCCTGAAGAGCTTGGGTCGGCTAATACCGGACCTCGGGCCCAACCGGCGTTTGCTCGTAGCTCAATCCAAAGAAGCGCTTCTTGCCGCCTCGGGTGAGCCTTCCTTGGGCGCAGTGGTAACTGGAGGGCTTCCTTGGCATGACCTTGATGCCTACCCGAAGGGATTCCTTGGTCGAGTTTGGGGGCTGCAGTCTCGGCGAAATGGTGTTCCCCTTGTGGTCGAGGAGGCGGTCGCGGCCGCCCTTGAACAAGGCGTGCTTGATGTGCCCGCAGGTGTTCTAAGCCACATCGCAGCCTACCACTCAGAGCTAGCTGCTGGAGACGTTCTGCGGCAAGCTCAGAGTTTGGCGAGCAGGTCCGCCGCCGAATTCGCTGCGACGCTGCGCGCAAATGGGGCGAAGGACGTCGTTAGGGCGTTGGCGATTGGTTCAACAGTGGTCGAAACCTCCGCAGACAGCGAGCTGGCGTACCTCATGGGACAAGGCGAAGAAGTAGAGGTGCCCCCAGACTTGGGGCTATCGTGGCCCCCCTCTGAAGAAGAAATGAAGGAGCCTCTAACTGCTTCCGCCTATTCAGTGCTGCCTGCATTGAGTCCAAACGCACGCGAGCGTCTTTCCAATCTGGAGTTGCATAGAGTCATACACCGCCAGGCCGTTAAGGAATTTCAGTTCTCGCACGCCTACTATCGAGCGGCCGCTCGTTCCGTGGTTCGGCAGTCGACAACGATGGACAAAGACGAAGTTCTTGCTGCCGTTCGGCGAGGAATCTTTGCTCCTGCAGCAAGCACTTCAGCGGCAACGGCCAGAAATCTTTGGTGGCTGTATCAAGACCTGAATCACTCACTAGGGCTTGGTTCTGCCATCATTGACTTGGCGGCCGCAGGGCTTACCTGGCAGTATCCAAACACGCGAGACCTCTGCTACGGCTTTTTGATTGAGATGGCCCGGTCAGAGCCCGAGAGGTACACCGAGAGTCTTCAGCACTGGGTGACATCGATGAGGGGAGTCGACCTTGACGACGTGGTGTGGGAGAACGGCGAACCGTTCTTTCCCCTTGGAAGTCAGCGGTCGACGCAAAGATTCCGAACTATCCCAAAGCCCGACGAAACGCGCGTGCGTCGAACAATTGAGCTGATGCGGGAAGGGGCAGCGCTACCGAGCGTAGCCGGCGCGGTTGAGGTCATTCGCTTTCTGAGGGGGGAGCAGCTTGCACTCGACAAGGACGTCCTTCTTCGACTACTTGGGTTTTCTGAAGGGTTGATTCGAGCTGAAGCGGCACACACCTGGCTCTCTGTCCCGCGCGTTGATGATGCGGACGTGCTTGAGAGGCTCAGGCACGACACCCATCCAGTAGTCGTGGGGAGGGTGCTGGACGCAGTGAGTGAAGTTTGGGGCGTCTCAAGCCCGGCGCGGAAGAATGAGTTTGCTGACCTGTTAGCGACGGCGAGCTCTCAACCCGAGGCAGCTGCTGTCCTAGTGATGGGACTGTTGGACCACTTCTCAGCTGATGACTTCACGTCTTTTGACGACCGGGCCTCGCTGCCGTGGGGACTGCTCGCCGACGTTCTTTCGCCAGCTCTTCGAAGTTACCCCAACTCGTTTCGCATGACGGGCTCGAAGCTCTACGACGTGTGCAAGACGGCGCTGAATCACTTGCCAGCAGCGGATTCAGCGAAGGTATTGAGCGCTTGGATTGCGTGGTTGGAACTTCGAATCGCCGCCGGCCATCTTCCCGACGATTACATGCTCGGTGTCGTGACTGCGATGTTTGATGCGAAATCGCTTTCCGAGGAGGACAGGCTTTCCTGCATTTCAAGGGTTCTTGCCTTTCCTAGTACAGGCGCAGTTCTCGTCTTCTTCGCCAACCTAGTCGGCTTGTGGGAACAACTGAGGATTGGCGAGCGCGAACTTGTCACCGGGCTTTTGGTTAGTCAACGCGCAGACGCTGTCTGGTTGAAAGCTTCAGCGCTCACCCAAGATAGAGTTCCAGGTGAGCTTCAAGAGTTGATTCTTGGCGGTGCAGACAGGTTCGAGATGCCAGCGGCTAATTTCGTTCAGCTCTTGCCGCCTGAGCAGCTTCTCGCATGTGTGCGTGTGCATCGAGGCCATCCGTCGCCGCTCTGGTACCTCGGCCACCGACACGACAACTCCTTGACTTGGGCAAACGTAATTCGTCTCTTGGCAAAAAATCCGACGCATCCGCTATTCGAAGAGTGCCTTGAGGAAATGTATTGCTACCAGCATCGCTATAGCAGCGCAGACATGGCTGCGGTCATCCAATCTCTAGACGAGGTATCGCGCGACCGCGCGTTTGGCCTTTTCTTGAAGTGGAAGAGAGACGCCAACGGGGAATTCCATCAGCCTGAATTCGACCTGCTGCTTGAGTTGGCCCCCGACGAAGCGACACGCGCAAGGATGATTGAGCGCATGGTGGAAATCGCTCCCAAGGTCATCGAGCGTTTGCATGACATTGAAGAATGGTCGCAACGCCCGGATGTCCGTCAGGCGCTTGAATCGTTTTTCAATAACGACGTTACGATTGAAAGCCTTTGGGACACGACGTCAAAGTTGAATATTCGATGGTCTGCCGACGCTCGAGATTCGTTTGCCGAAATTCTGACTTCGGCCGTTGAGGACATTCCACCTCGACTTGCGGTCACGTACGGGAACGTAATCCGCTATGTGCGGGCTCTTAAAGTAGAGGAAGAATTCGAAAGCAGGTGCACCAGTGCCCGAAAACGCGCGCTTGAGGCGCAGGCTTTGGCTGAAGACCACAAGCCTTACGTGCCGCCGCCGCCTTTGCAAAACTGGATTGGCCCGCTAACGCCCTAGCTAGCTCGGAGAGACGGGTCGCGCCAACAGCAACTGCTCCATCAGACGGAGAACCGACACCAGGCCTCGCTTGGGTGGAGTGGGACGATGGCATCCGTCGCCGATCACCCACGACATGCTCGACGACATCGAGCCCAGCTACGCCGTCACGGTACACAAGGCACAGGGGTTCCAGCAGCAACGGGTGATCATCGCCGTGTCTGCGTCGAAGCTGTTGGACAGGACCTTGTTGTACATAGCTGTCACACGCGCCCAGTCCCAGGTGATTCTTGTCGGCGATGCTGACGCGGCACGACGAGCGGCTGTGGCTCCGCCCAAAGATCACGAGCGGAACGTGGCGCTTGATCTCGCATTACGCATCTGCAGTACAAGCACATGAACTCATTCTGCGCCGGCGGGACCATGATTCTTTAGCGCGGCGAATTTCGTCGCCATCGTCGGATTGCCCCGAGTCAGCTTCTTGATAGAGAGGTCCTCTGCTTTGTCATTTGCGAGCCGCAAGTTATTCGCCGACTTGTAAAGCGCATCCTTTGTTTTCTCCAGATCTTTGATCGCCTCGTCAATTCGCTTAATGGCTTCTTCAAAACCTTCGGAAGCGAGGCGCCAGTTCCGTCCAAACGCGGTCTTGAAGTCGTCTAGTTGCGTCTCGAACTGCGTGATATCGAGGTTCTGTGCCCTGACAAGTGCCAGTTCTGACTTGTAGGCCAGAGATTTCATCGCTGCGTTGCGCAACAGAGTGATTATGGGAATAAAGAACTGCGGCCGGACGATATACATTTTCGGGTAGCGATGGAATACGTCGACTATCCCGGTGTTATACAGTTCGCTGTCTGGTTCAAGCAGCGAGACCAGCACCGCATACTCGCAACCCTTCTCGGAACGGTCCTTGTCGAGCTCTTTAAAGAAATCTTCGTTTTTCTTTTTGGTGGCGGTTTCATCACTCTCGTTCTTCATCTCGAACATGATGGAGACGATCTCGGCGCCATCCTCATCTAGGTCGCGGAAGATGTAATCACCTTTGCTGCCACCGTGCGCGTCGTTGTCTTTTTCGAAGTACGCTCTTGGGAAAGCGGTCGCTCGGATACGGTTGAACTCGGTTTCACAATGCTGCTCAAGAGTTTCACCAACCATTTTGGTCGATAGCCGAGCCTTCATGTCTCGCAGACGTTCAATCGCGTCATCGCGATCCTTGATCTGCGTCTCGTACTTTTCTTTCAGCGATTTTTCGGAGAGATGCTTTTCAAGTTCGACGCGCTGCAAGCCGTTTTTTAGTTCGTCTCGTTCTTTTTCAACAGTGCTAACCGCTTCTGTGACGGCGAGCTTGTGCGTGATGTCGCTTGCTTCAAGTCTGGCTTTCAACTGCTGAATCTCCGCCTCCTTCGTTGAAGCGACTTTCTGCAACTCGGTCGCGAGTTGGGCTTCGGCCAGCTTGGAAGCGGACTGCTGATCGTGCTTGACCTGCTCAAGTTCGTTGGCAAGCATGTCACGCTTCTTTTCCGCAACGCTGAGAGCTTCTGCGACAGCGAGCTTGCGCGCAGCCTCTCCGGCATCGATCTTGGCCTTCAGTTCCTGGACCTCAGCCTCTTTCGTGGCGGCAATTTTCTGTACCTCGCTCACCAGTTTGGCTTCGGCAAGCTTGGATGCGGCCAGTTGGTCGTGCTTGGCCTGTCCAAGCTCGTTCGCAAGCACATCACGTTCTTTTTCCACCGCACTCAGGGCTTCGGCCACAGCGAGTTTGCGCGCAAGCTCACCGGCATCGAGCTTGGCCTTCAGTTCCTGGATCTCGGCGTCCTTGGCAGAAGCGGCCTTTTGCAATTCGCCGGTAACCTTGGCCTGAGCGAGTTCGACCGCGTTGCGTTTGTCTTGCTCCGCGAGTTCCAGCCGTTCGTGCAACTGCTTGTCGAAATCGCTATCGCGCACCTGCTTCAGAATGTCCGCGTACCCGGCCTCGTCAATCTTGAATGCCTTACCGCAGTGCGGGCAGATGATGTCATGCATGGCTATTCCCTCCTGCCTTAGCCAAGATTTGCAGAAGCATCTCAGGAACTTCAGCCGCCGCCCTGAGTGTTGCTGTGCGGTAAGCAAGCTGATTCTTCGAAAGTTTTATTCCGGTTTCGACCTCCACACTTTCGCAGGCCGTAAGCCATTCTTTCCAACTTTCCGAAAGAAATGCTTCGAGATGATCATCAAAGATCGCTGCCCGTTCAGTTACGGCCGCAACTGGAAAGTCCGCTTCAGGCAGGTTGAAATACCGCAATAGCTTGCGGTTCTCCGTTGCATGGTTGCTTCGCTCCTTGTCGATATCCTCTTGCTTCTTGTTTTTTGCCTTGGCGCGGGCCTCAAACCCGCCATCTGCATCAAAGAGCGCGTAAACAGGAACACCGATCGACGTCAGGATCGCATGCGCGAGCGGAATCGAAGTCTTTGATCCCACGGGAACGATCGAAATGCCTGCCGCCTCAAGCGAGCCAGGTGAAACCCTATCGCCGATTCCGTAAAAAACGGAAGACTCTGTCGGTCCTTCCACGAGGAAGGCGCGGTTTGCGAAGAGTGCGATAGCAAGCTGGTCGGCCACGTTGTGGTCGAGCCGCCGATCCACTACATCTCCATCCACTACCCCGTGAAGCGCCGCCTTGACACTGGCAACCGTTGCGTAATGAACTGAAACGACCGGAATGTCGTCAGTCGACCTGGTCAGCCGTCTGACTTGGTCGAAATAGCGTGCTTCAAGAAAGTAGGGGCTATGCGTCGCATAAGTCACCTGTATGCGTTTGGCAGCATTTTCAGCAAGCGACCTGAGTACCTTTGCAAAAGCTTGTGCCTGGATTGGGTGCTGAAAGAGCTCTGGTTCCTCGATCGCGAGGCAAATGACGCCCTCGGCTGAGGCCGCGCCAGACTGCGCCAATAGTTGGAGTGCTGAAATCAGAATCGTGCGCTGGAAGCCATGCCCTTGTCGTTCCACCGCGGTCTCGGTTGTGCCATCGAGCACTGCCACCTCGAATGTGGTCCGGGGAGCCTTGAGTTCCACCTCGGCGGGCGCAACAGTGACCGTTCGGCCTGGTGAGTAAGAGGAGACGACCTCGTTAAGCTGGGTAGTGATCGCGTCAAGCTGCTCTTTGAACTTCTGCTCATAGACTTGCTGCTGCCTGGTGCGCGACTCTTCGACGATTTTGGCAATCTCCTCGTCGGCGGCGGCGCGATCGACTGAACGTTCAAGGATTCTGCCAATGATGCTCGACTTGCCGTCGATCGATTCCTCACTTGCGCGGAGGTCAGCAGTCACCAAGACGAAGTCGAAGAGACCACTCATCTTGCCGCCGCTGTTGAAACCGAAAAAGTTGGTCTGAAGCGCTTCAGGAGCGCCAACAAGCTGGCCTGTGTGATCCGCCTCCCATGTCATCATCGCCTGCTCAATGGCGATTGCCGTATTTGCTGACGGCAAGCCTAGATCCGGATGGTCAGCGCGCAGTTTGGAATAAGCCTCCTTCTTCCCCGCTGCACCGCTTGCCGCCTTGACTGCGTTGAACGCTGGAAAACCCTTTGCATTGGCGGACAACACATCGGATCCATCAGGTGATCGACGCTTCCATGCGGTGAACGTGATAGCCCCTTCGGGCGCGTATTTGCCAAGGGCCGCGCGGTCTTTTTCAGTCAGGTCAGCGAATGTGATCTGAACCTCGATGTCTTCGTCAATTGCTCCAAAAGAGCAGTCTTTCTCCGTCAGCGAACCTGGCTTGCCGTTGAAGAACCAGTCGAGCGCGCGAAGCACTGTGGACTTGCCAGCACCGTTCGGCCCGATGAAGGTAGTGACCGACTCGAAAGGGATCGCCACGTCTTTCAACGTGCGGAAATTCTTGATGCGGACGGATTGGATCTTCATTTCAACCTCAACTTCCTAAATCTGTTATTTGCAATTGCTCAAGTCCACTCATGTGCCTACCCAGGTCGGCACTCGATCCCATGCGGTCGAACCGTCTGCCGTGCATAGCGTTCCTATTTCACCAACTCCATCAACTTGCCAAAGCTGTTCACCACGTCGTCCTTGACGTTTTCGGGGGCGTACTTCCGATTGATTTCATCGAAGAACATTCGGGCGCATTCGATCTTGGTTTCCTCGATCTTCGTCAGCTGCATCGTTGACATAGACCCCTTGTAGGAGCCTCTGCTTACTGAGGATGCACCCCTCGGGACGCGAACCACTGCTTTGACTCAGCTTCGGTCTCGATCTGAAACCTGTTTGCAACGTCGGCAGCAACCCGTGCCACCTCTGACCCAATAGACCAATAAACCACTTCATTCACGTTGTTTACTGGCGGGACAAGCTCATTGGCCTTTGATTCGTCAAAGAGCTGACGGCTGTCTCCTTCAAAAATAGGTTTACGGTTGTTGAGAGTGACGCTGGCCCACACGAACCTATAACCGTCCTTATTCTTCGTGATCTCCATGGGCGCAACAGATTCACCTTCGCCATAGCCCTGAAAAGGGGTTCCATCTGTGGTGGTGCCCGTCACGAGATATTGCTTGCGATAACCGCCAATAATCTCCTGTTGAGTCGCCTGCCTATTGCCGATCTTGAAACGCGAGCGACAGACCCGCACGACAGGATTTTTGGGGCTCCAGATGGAGATGGTGTTTGATGCCCTGTGGTAGCCATAGACCACCCTATCTTGTCCAGAGCCAAGATCCATGGTCCGGTCAGCCTTTGGGATGGGTGGAATCCGGCGCTTCGTCAGCCTCCAGATCACGTAGATGACCACCAGCGCTGCAATCAGGTAGCCGAACCCCTTCATCTCCGTATGCGTCATTCTTGTTGAGGCTACGCGCCCCCTCCAGTTTTGTTCGCAGGATTCTGCCCGACGATGCGCAAAAAGGACTACTGGGGCAACCCATGCAAAGCGCCAGACTTGCACAGCAGCGAGAGAGCAGAAATTGCAAGCTTTCTCAGGATGGCTACCATGTTGCAAACAGTAACTAGGAGCCAACCATGTGTGAGTGCACTCAACCTCCTCCCAGCACCTCAGGTGCAGACCAGGTCATCTGGTTTCAGAACCTCATCAAGAAGGCGAATGACTCTCGCAGTGGCGAGCCAACCGAGGATTTCAAGGGTTGCATGGACAGGCTGGAAGCAGCACTGAGCAGTGCGCATGCTCTCGCCCTTGTGGAATCCATCCTTCCGCCTGTCAGCTTGAAGCTCTGAGATGGCAAAAATGTCCGGCTACCTTAAAGACTAGTCCTTCATTTTCTTCAATCTTTGTATGAACGATCACGATATGAACAGCTCCGCTTTCACCGCCTCCGTTGCACCAAGTGATGGGACAGATCAAGATTTACTCGCATGGGCAACAACGAATTTAAGTGCACTGGCAGCATGGCGCGCCAGTCGAGCAGATGTGTTTACCGAAAGCTACCTCAAAATTGCTTGCCAAGAGGAAGAAAACAAGTTGCTTACGGCTAAGCTGGTGTTTCAACAGAAAATTGCTGCTGGCAACGTGATGCCGCTTAAACCGACTTCACCAGCAAACAGCGATAAGCCGAAGAATCCCGGAAGAATCTAAAAAAGAACTAAATGCAGCTCATAACTACAAACACGGCTCTTCGCAACAATCTTTCTCGCCTCATTGGCAAATATCCAAACATCGCTTTCGCAGTCGCTTGGGCAACCTCAGGCACTGATGTCTTTAATCAGCTTTCAGCGGCAAAGAAGAAAATCAAACAAGCTGTCATCGGAACTCACTTCTATCAGACTCACCCTGATGTGCTAGACACCTTTGTGAACTCCAATATTGTGAAGTTCATGGTTCAGCCCTCTGGCGTGTTCCACCCGAAGATTTATGTTTTCTGGGACGCTGGTAGCTTTGAAATTTTGATTGGCAGCGCGAATCTCACCGCAGGGGCATTGAACAAGAACGCCGAAGCCTCAGCACTCATCACAAGCAATGACAACCCAGCACTGAAAGATGAGGTTCTGGCACTGATTGATGGCTACTCGCAGACTGCCAAGACAGTGAACAAGGATGACGCTGCGGCATATCGCCGTATCTGGGACCTCAAGAAGCCAGAGCTGGACAAGCTAGCAGGTAACTACGGCGGCAAGTTGTCGTCAAAACCTCCGATTGAATCGCCAGTGATGTCCATGAGCTGGAGCCAGTTCCTCACAGCCATCAAGCCTGACATTCACCACAATTTCTTGCAGCGCCTGGACCTCCTGACCAAAGTGTCTGAGCAGTTCAAGGCGATTGACCACTTCAACGAGATGCCTCTCGAGGTCCGCAAGACGGTTGCCGGCCTGGACAGTGACTTCCACGAGTACTCAAAGTGGTTTGGCTCCATGATGGGAGTGGGTTACTTCAAGCAGGCGATCAACAAGAACAACGAACATCTCTCCCGCGCACTGGACGAGATCCCCTTGGAAGGGGCAGTGACCAAGGCTGAATTTGATGCCTACATCAAGCACTATTTGAAAGCCTTCCCCAATGGCCGCTCAGGGCTCGGCACAGCAAGCCGTCTGCTTGCCCTCAAGAGACCTGACACCTTCGTCTGCGTGGACGCACAGAACCTCAGGCGACTAACCAAGGACTTCGGAATGGTGAAGGCAGGCCTGGACTATGAACGGTACTGGGAAGAAATCATCATGCGCATTCAAGACTCTCCATGGTGGAAGTCGCCAGAACCGAAGAACGCTCTGGAAAAGCAGGCATGGCATGGAAGAGCTGCAATGCTGGATGCCATCTTCTACGACGAGTAGAAGACCATCAACTACAGTGTTGGGGCCGGCCGAAATTTCCCCTCCACTGAAGGATCTCGATTGCACTGGCGCTAACACCCATAGTCATGATTGAATAACTCCACGAGCTTTTTCGTTGGCGGAAGGTTTCACGTCGATGATCAAGGCAGGATCGAACGCTTTGTTCTCGATCCTGCCGCTCCAGTTCACGTAGCCGCGCGGGTTGGAAACGACTCGACAAGAGCGGACTCGATAGTCGAACTGTTGATGCGTGTGACCATGCACCCAGAGCACTGGTAGGTCGAAGAACGTATCCGGAAGCTCGTTCACGAACGCACCCGAAGCCCAGTCATCGGCGTAGCGCTCTGCAAGCGATCCGCGATGAGGTGCATGGTGCGTCACGACAACCGTCGATCCGGCGAACGGTTCCGAAAGCTTGTTGCGCAACCAAGCGCGCTGCGCCTGATGAATCCGAAGCGTGTCCGCCGCCTGGAGCTTTCTTCCCTGCTTGTAGCGCCAGGTATCGGGCTCCGCCGACTCGTCGACCGTGCGGATCAGTGCGTAGTCGTTCAGCAGGTTGGTCGACATCTTCATTGCACGCGCGACATCGCTGACCGGACCTTCAGGGGTTTCGATGGCGAGCTCGAAGTCGGTCCACAACGTTGCACCGAGGAAGCGTACGCCGTCGATAACCAACTCGTCACCGTCGAGTAGATGGACATTGGTTCCTTCGGCTTCGCGGCGCGCTTCGGCCAGTGTCTTGTCCAAGCGGCCATCGTAGTACTCGTGATTCCCCAACAGGTACACCACAGGCTTGACACGAAAGCGATCCGCCGCCCACTGGACGGCGCGCTTGGCTGGCGAATGAATGTCGCCGGCGAGGACGACGACATCGAACTCAAGATCGGGCGCCGGCTCGAACGGCGCGAACTCGAGGTGGAGGTCGGAAAGAACCAGCACTTTCATTGGGACACCCCTTCGAAGCGCGCGCGCAGCTCTGCGCTGGCTTTGTCGTCGAAGCCGGTGAACGAGCCGCACACCACCAGGTGGCCCTTGCAGTAATCGAATTGCCAATAAGCATCGTCGAGCGCCACCCAGGGCTCATCGACCGCATCGTGGAGTTGGAGCCAAGCAAGGATCTCCCCTTCGCGCTTCCCGTACGGCGGCGGAAGGCCAAAGCCCGAATGAGGCGTGGCCCCAAGGATGCGGGCCCGGATGTCACTGGAGAACGGTGTCAGCAATGTCTTGTAGAGAAGCTGCTCGCGCCAGGATGAACTGATCACGATGTTCACGTGCAGGAATTCGCGCAACAGCGCTTCAAGCCGCGGCAGGAAGCAGAAGTCGGCGCCGCCGTTGAGGATGTGATCTTCCCCCTCCGGATGAAGCACGCCGTCGAAGTCGAGGAACAGGATCACCTTGCATCTCCTAGCCCATATCCACCGGCCCTCATACGACACTGCCGTGTTGAATCGCGATCAGGATCGATCGCACTTTGTCGGCGCCGCCCCCGACAGCAAACGCCGCCGGCGTTTGACCATCGAGCAGCTCGTGCGGCTTGTCCAGCCAGGCTTGGGCCGCTGTGCCGAACACCTGAGTAGCGAGATCGAGCACGTCTTGTAGAGGCCCTCCCAGCCCAGGCTCATCGCGCGGCCATGCCAGGTGCGAGCCCATATCAACCCCGAAGGCCCGGAAAGGCGCCGCGGCGGTCATTAGGCCCTCGCCCACGTAGTCGATGCTCTGATGATGGTGGCCATGGACAACCAGCTGGACACCGAGCGTCTCGGCAAGCGCGTCGATCGCCCGCCAGCCGTGAGGGTGCGCTGCTGGCGCCTCGTGCGTCACCAGGATGTCGGCGGGCCCGCTTTGCAGCAGTTGCTGATAGTCGACCGGGAAGATGGAGGATCGGTGCTTGCGGGAAATGCCGTCGCGCCACCGTTCCTCGCTTTTCATGGCTCGGCGCATGGCATCGCTCGACTGAAACGTCGCCTCCTCGATCGGCCGCCGCGGGTCCCAGATCTTGCTGCGGAAGACGCCACCCAGGCCCCCGACCTTGAACCCGGCGATCTCGACGATGCGCCCGTGGAAGTTGCGGGTTGCGAGCTCTGATGCCCACAGGTTGTCGTAGTCAACGTCGGAGTCCGTGTCGTGGTTCCCGTGGATGAACCAGATCTCGGTGAGATCCAGGATCGGCCTTAGCTCGACGTGCAGAGGCCGGCGCGCCTGGATGTCACCCAGCAGCACGATCGCCTCAGGCTGAAAGTGCTCGACCGCAGCGATCACCGGATCGAGATCGCCGTGCGGGTCGCCGAAGAACATGAGCTTGGGCTTCGACTGGTTGTGCTCGGATCGTGCATGGAGGTCCGAGGGGATGAGAGGTTTCATTTCATATGCTGATGGCGGTTCATCGTTCATTCGCGAACCGCAGGAAGTGCGAGCGCAGTTCCTGGAAGCCGTCCTGATCGAACGCACGTTTGGGATCGGTGAGAACGAGCCGCGTGAAACCCGCTTCGAAGTTCGAGGGCCAATCGTCAAGCGCGACCCACTCTGCGTCGCTACGGCCGTTCCCGTCGAGCCAAGCCTGGATCTCCAACTGGCGTCGATGTCGGACTACAACACTTGGGTCAATCTGCGGCGTCGCTCCGATGATCCGATGCCGGATGTCATCGCTGAAATACTGTTGCAGTTGCTCGATGCTTTCGGCCAGTCGCCAATCCGACGAGATGACGATATCGACAGACATGAACTCGCGCAGGAGCTCTTCCAGCCGTGGCAAATGACTGAAGAACCTGCTGCTGAACGAGTAGTCCGCGCCGACAGGATGAAGAACACCGTCTACATCCAGGAACAGTAGATCGCTGGAGTCACCCGCGCGGCTGGGGGCGTCGTGGATCGGCATCGCTTTCACCATTGAGACCTTGCCCCTGGCAGAAACAGTGGTGTCTCATAGGTCGGCGATCTGCGTGGGATTGAGCCGCTTGATTTCCTGACTACGGCCGGGTCGCCAAGGAACATCAATTTGGGCAGCGTGCCCAAGGGAGGGAGGAGGAGAAAACTGATTCGGCTGAACATTCTGGGCTCCTAGATGGAGCCAAAAATGTCAGCTCCTTAAGACTGGGGAACGAGGGCGAGAAGAGGCGATGCCACCACTGCTATTCGGTTCGCCGACTGGCCTGAACATCCCGAGCGAATCACCACGCGCATGACCACACCTGCATCGATGCAGACGCATTTGGCGGTAGTGGCCGAGAGCTTGAACATGGGGGATTCGTAAAGTCAAAAGTGATCTATGCCGAGCCATCTTAGCTTCTGACACTGCGTGTACGCAACTGGTCGATGACGACTCCTCACTCTTCTTCTGCGCTAGGTGGAGACGCTGCCACCCTCCGATCAAATGACATCGCGGCTCTTCTTGTAGAGGAGGCTATTTCGCACACATGATTTTTTAATTTTTATGCGAACTTTAATTCCTCCGTGAAGTAGTACTGCACGGAGCAAATAACTAAATGGCGACAACGACTTACGACCGAATATCATTGACTTTTACGGGCCTTCGTGACCAGAATGCATCAGTGAGCACACAGCCATCTTCAGCTATTGCTAGTCCGTCCCAGTCCGGGACTCCGATAGCGCAACGCGCTCAGACAGGGGCCACTGTCGAGCAGCGCACATTCGATCTTCTCTTTGCGAGGTTTGGGCCATTGGTCTCAGCCGACGATGCGTGGAGAACATTGAGCTTCCCCACGCTGGACTCGTTCAACCGAGCCATTCAGCGCAAACGCCTTCCGCTGAGATTAATTAGGCCGCCAGGACGTCGGAAAGCATTTGTTTCGACGGCCGACTTGGCAACGTATCTCGCTGGGCTTGCGAGCGAAGCCGCAACCTGAGGAGAACCGCACCCAGAAAAACAAAACGCCGACCCTTCTTCCGAAAAGCCGGCGCCTGCCGACACCCGAAGATGTCTAAGGTTTTTGAACGGACCCTGACGGCATTATCTCTCTGGGCTTAGGTGGCGTCAAGGATAGCCACGCCCGTCAATTCACGACGGGTGCCAGGAGAGAACATGATGAATTTCGTGCTTCAAGGCGCGTCAAGCCCGTTTCCGCCCTTCCCAATTCGCCGCGCATGTTGGCGCCTTTCACGGAAAAGCCGCTCCGATCTCCAACCACCACCGCGCCCAACTAAGTCGACGTCACGCTGGCGGCTGCACTCCGATCGAACGAGCCGGCACGCTTGGTCGTCGGTTGATTGCGAAGCCGCGAACCCACACGTGGCGACGGCTCCCAGGACCGATCACGGGATTGCCTCCGACGCCGCGGTGAGGAGCCCGACTAGGAGTTCGAAAGCCCCCGGCCACCGGAGGTCGGCATGAGTTCGCGCATCGCTGGATTCCGGGCAGCGGAATTCATCATTCCGCGCCGACGCCCTGCGCCGCAATCCGGCCTCATGACGTGGAAAAAACTGGTGCAGCTGATACGCAAGGGATTTGGCCAAGGCCACCTGCACGACTACAAGCCTTGGCTGCGGGTGACCAAGAAAGACTACTCGCCCAGTTCGTTCGTCGGCCATTTGCCTTCGCCAGCCACAGGGCACAAGCACCACTATCGCGCGACCGCAGAACGATCGATGCTGCTGTTTCTGAAATGGCTGGGGGCCACTGACGCGCGGGACCAGTATCCGGCATGGCCCTGGGATCACAACCACGCGATCTGCGGTCTTCCTGGAACCGAGTTGATTCGGGTTCGAGGACTCATGGACATTGCCAACGACCTTGGTGTCGAGCACGGCCTGTACGTTGGCACCGATGTGCCTTACGTCGCCACGATCGACATCCTGGCAACTTGGCAACACGCCGACGGCAATTACTGCCTGACGGCGCACGACTGCAAACCAGAAAAACTCATGCGCCAAGACGACGACTTCAGCCGGCTGAAGCAGCGTCTTGCGCTGATACACAGGTACTGCGAGGAGTCGTCCATTCGCTACTGCCTGACACATGCCGAACGGCTATCGCCCGAGCTCCTTCGAAGCTTGGACGCTTTGCATCCGTTACTGACGCAAGATGCAATGGCAGCTTTGCGACAGTCGCATCTGTATCAGACGGTGGTTAACGCGTGCATGCGGCGAGCCTACGAGCGCCCCATCTATACGGTCCTCACCGAGCTCGCGGCGCGGTTAGTGCTGGATTTCGAGGCCTGCAAGAAGGCGCTTGCTGCGGCTATCTGGTTTCAGGACCTGGATCACGACGTGTCCCAGCCGCTGGAAACTTGGCATCCGCTGATCCCTGGAGGGCGCAAACTGCGCAGCGAGCTTTTCGCATCCTGGGTGGGGGTCGCGCGATGAACTTGGACCTTCCTCCCGAAATCAAGCTCGGTGCAGTGTTGGACAACCTCCTCGAAAGCACCGAACCGACTGGCCTGACCGGTTTGGCCAACTTGACCGGCCTGACCCGCATCATTGGACTTCTTCCGCAAGAAGACAAGGTGTGGCTGATCGACTTGCCCCGCAAATCAAAGATCGATCCCAATCAAATGGAGTACTACGTGGGCAGCCCACGTTGCGCTCCGCTTTCCGACCTCGTTGACGCCTTGAACGGGAAGTTGATCTACAAGCTCAACCTGACAACCACTTCGTTCACAGACGATCAGCGACGAAGCTACTGCGGGGGACGAGCACTGAAGAGCCTGGAGAAGGATTTCAAACGTCGTGACAAGCGCTATGAAGTCCTGCGTCCGCTACTGCAGCCAGCCGGCGAGGGAACGCCACTTCGTTCAGCGCTGGAGATGCTGAGCGACACTTCGCTGCCCAAGCAGATCAGAAAGCGGGCGAAGGCGTGCGGAAGGTCGCCAGCGACCTTGTACTGCTGGCTCAACAGGTATTGGGCCTTGGGCAGCAAGGCCAGCGCACTCGAATCCGGTTTTGCCCGATGCGGAAATCCCGGCCATCCCAAGGCACAGCAAGTAAAGCTGGGCCGAGGAACCCGCCTGTTCAATGCAGGCCGAATCAAGTCTCGTGGGTATGCGCTTGACAGAGGTTGCGGCAAGGAAGCGCACGATGACCTGAACAGCGACAAGCAGAAGCTGGCATTCTTCTATCGCCTGATCAAGCACGACGTCAGCCGACGCGACGCGTACCTCATGGCTTGCAGCACGTACTGGGCCGAGCATGAGATCCAACCGGACGGGTCGAAGAAGGTCACCATGCTGCCCAAGTGGGAGCGGCCTACCTTCGGTCAGTTCATCCGGTGGGGAAAACTCCTGAATGACGACCGTACCGTCACGGAAATTCTCCTCGGCGTGCGCAAGTTCAGCCAGCGTTTTGGTGCCCGCGGTGGCTCCGTCCAAGACGTCGCGGCGGTTGTCGGCCAACGCGGGGTCTTCGATGCGACTTCGACCGACGTTTTTCTCACGTCGTTCATCAGCCGCGTGAAGAAGCTTCCGGCAATGACCCGAAGCCTGATCAAAGATGTCGCAAGTACCTTGATCGTTGGGTTGAATTGCAGTTGGGAACCTCCCTCCCCGAACACTGCCATGAAAACCATCCTTCACGCAGCCAGTTCCAAGGTGGAATTTTGCCGCAGGTTCGGAATCATCATCACGGAAGATGAATGGCCCGCGATTCTGCATCGCACCTACACCGCCGACCACGGCGAAATGAAGGGCCACGCGATCGACGCCGCCTCCACCCAGTTCGGCTTCGGGCTCAACTATCCGCCCACGATGCGCGGTGACCTGAAGGGAGACATCGAAAGTCAGCATCACACCGACCACAAGATGCTCGACGAGAAGGCGCCCGGCAATACCGCCGGAGGCACACATACAGAGCGAGGCGAGGAGCATGCAGCGCAGCGCGCGTTGTGGAACTACTACGAGTACATGCGAGAGCTGATTTGGCACATTCTGGAATACAACAATCAGGAGGTTGCGGACCTCCAGCCTCTTGCGATGCTCAGAGAAAACCCGGAAATCCGACCGACCCGACTCAACATCTTCAACTGGCTGCGCACCCGCCTGAGCGCCGAGATCTCATGCAACGTTGACGAACTCCGCGCGTTCATGCTTCCTGACCACAAAGCGATCATCAGAAAGAACGGCGTCTACCTCACCGCCAAAGTCCATGGGCGGGAACAAATCCTCCCGCGGATGCGATTCACAAGCGCCGCCCTGATCGCAACGGGTCTTCTCTCGGAGGTTCGCCGTCGAAAGGAGGTTCTTCATGTACTGATCAAGCTGGATGAAGCGGATCTGACCGTGGCATGGCTTCCAACCAAGTCGGGGATGATCAAGCTCAACTGCGCTGTCAGAGACTCCGAATGGCGACGCGTGACGCTTGCGGACTGGGTATCGATACAAGAGGAACTCCAGCTGGACGTCGATCTTGCCGCCGGGGCAGACGAACAGTTTGCCGCCGACAAGGCATTGCGCCGGCAATCCACGACCCACAACGCCAAGGGCGAATTGGCCAAGGAAATTGATGCGCTGGACGCCAATCCCAGCAAGAAATCCTTCCGCGACGGACTGCGCGGCAATCTTGCGGAAGAGATGAAGCGGCTGCGCGACGCGGAGAAATCTGCGGACAGTGCGGGGTCCGCGCCGGGGGGCTCAGAACTGGATGGCCAACCCCAAAGCGAACCCGGAAACGATCGCCAGGAAAAATCCGCGGCCTCTCGAGCAATGGAGATGGCAAACGAGGAGGAGTTCCAATGACCATCGCAACGTCCGCGCTCCACGAACGCCCCGAATTGCTTCTCGGCCCCAACCCATTCATCGAGGCGCTTCCGCCCTTCGTTCCGTACGACCAATGGGCAAACAAGCTGCGGAACTATCCGCTCGATGGCCACGACTGGCGGCCGCTGCGCCCGGGGGCACGCGAGGCGCTACTCAGTTTCTCGGCCAAGCACTTCGTGCCGATCCGAACCATCTTTGACATTGCGTCGGGGTTGCAGGATCTGCTGCGGAGATCCTTGGTGTTGACCAATCCGTTAGATCCCAACGAGCGGCGGCGCAGAAACACGGTGCTGCTAAGCACTTCGTTGAAAGAGATGCGTCGCGTGGCAAGCCTCGATGCAGCAGGCGCGATCATCAAGGGCATGACGGGCATGGGCAAGTCCCGAATCGTCGCGCGCGTTCTGGAGATCATTGCACCGGATCAGGTGATTCGGCATGGCCCATCAGAGGAATGCAAATGGACGAAGCTGGACCAATTGATCTGGGTATATGTCAACCATGCGTCGAATGGGTCTCGCGGGGGATTGCTGAAGCTCGTGCTCTCGGCAATCGACGAGGCCCTAGGCACCGACTACTACGTCCAACATCATAAGAAGGGGAACATCGACAGTCTCCTGGCTACAGTGGCCCGGACGCTTTCGAATCATCGCGTCGCGCTTTTGGTGATCGACGAGAAACAAAAGCAGAACTTTGATGACAGCCCGTGGGGTATCGAGTTCATCCTCTTCTATTTGACGCTGATGAACCTCGGTATTTCCGTGGTAATGGTTGGAAGCCCGCTTGCTTTCATCAACCTGGAAGGCTTTTCCCAGGTGCAGCGACGATTTTCCATCGGTGGAATCCACGAGCTCGTTCCTGCTTCCAGCGCGGACTCGCCTTGGTGGAAGGAGGACTTTGTTCCCCGCATGCGGCGCTTCTCGCTGCTTGAGAGCGATGCTGTGGAAAAGAGCGTGAGAGACAAGCTGGAATTCGAACTCACGGGAGGAATCCCAGGTTTGTATGTCGCGCTGGATGCGGCGAGCCAAAGGGCGGCACTGCGCAGGAGCAGCGCTCTGAGTTCAGCTGAGTTGGCCCTGAAGGACATCCATACCGGCGCCGATTCAGCCACCTTTCGCGATCTCAAAGACATCGCACTGGCCGCAACAGGGAAGGAAAGCGATAGTCCCGCGAAAACCGCGTATCTGGACATACCGGAAACTCAGGACAAGGCTAGCACCGAAGGCGCCGCAAAACCGGCCGGCGGGCAGGCTGCGCAAGTTCCATTGGTGCGTGACGCCTCCACCCACGCCGCCGTCCAGCGTTTGCTTCGAGCTCACAAAGCAAGTCTCACTCGGCAGCACAACAGCACTGCGGCCCGCTTGAAATCCATGGCGAATCTGTCCGAAGAAGAGGTGACCATGCTGGGTTTCAGCGATGACCTGATCGAGGCTGCCCTGAAAACGAAGGATGGTCAGGCAACATCGGCACCTCAGCCAAAAAGACCGAAGCCCAAGTCCTCCAGCGACAAGTGAGTCCCCGTGAAGCTAGGCTTTCTTCCAGCCCTGGAGCCCGACGAGACTTTGTACAGCTTCTGCACGGCCGTCCACGTCATGAATGGCGGCGTGAACTGCGAGGAGACTTCGCTCGCCTTGCTGGGCGTGCGGCATGGGGCCCGGCAACACGATTTTCCGGCGGGTATCACTCGGCTTCCCCTTGGAGGGGAACGAGTGATCTTTGACTCTCTTGAGATCGCTCGTCACCACACAATCGCTGGGTACTATCTGCCATTCGTCGCCGATGCATCAAAGCGCACCATCGCTGCGGCATTGGACGGCGGTGCCACGCAGCATGCACGTCGGATGTTCGATGGATCGTCTCGCACACTTCGACCGGAACATCCCCTGAAGTTTTGCGGGCAATGCGTTCGCGCGGACTTCGCCGAAGTCGGCCGCCCCTATTGGCATGTGTCGCATCAGTTTCCCACCACATGGACCTGCAGCATCCACGGTTCGACTCTGGGCCTGATTCAAGGGCGAAACAAGCGATGGCTGATCCCAGGAGAGAGCACTGCTCAGGCGCATCCAGAGGAAGATTCTTCTCGCGGGGCCGACCTGCTGCTCACAGCGATCGGGGAAGCGCTTCGCGGCGTGACCAACATAAATATGCACACGCTGCGGCTCGCGACGCAAGCACGCTTGTGTCAACTGGGAGTCATGCACGCATCGGCACGCAGCATCCGTCATTCGCGCCTTGCCAATTGGTTCAAGTCAACGCAAACCTCAGAACGACTGAGACAGGGACCCACCTGGGCCGCGTCGTTGGCGGACGGCGAGTGGGTTGCGGGCCAGTTGTGGAGGCACAAGAGGACACACGCCGTCCGGTGGGTCGTGCTGTGGAGTGCGCTAGGCTGGCCGGATGCACCCACGGCCGCACAGTCCTTCCGCGATGCGGCGCATGGACGTCAACTGGACGAAGCTAGACAGATCGCACTTTTCGAGGCCGCGTTGCCCTCGGGGGGCACGCCGCCTCATGTGGTGGACGCTTTTGCACAAGCCGGCAGCTACGGCGAAGTGATGAGCATGCTGCGGGCCTCACGGGCCGATGTGGTGAGATGGTTGGAGGCCGACTCCAACCTTCGCCGTTCTTGGCGGGCGCGCCTGAAAGAAGAGAAGCTGGGTACGGTAGTGCAGGCGCTTCGAGCGGAAATAGCATTGCACCCACGCCATTCGCGACAGGAGGTGGAGCGCAGCTGCGGTGCGGAGATGCGATGGCTGCGAGAGCACGCGCCAGATCAGTTGCGAAAGATTCTGGCCCAGGTCGCGTCGCGGTCAGAACGCCAGTTGGTGCTGTTTGAACCGCCGAGCCATGAAATGGCCGCTTGAAGCCATCGCAGCCATTGCCGTGAAGTGCTTTCCTAGGCAACTTTTCCGATCGCGAATGCTGCGAAGAAGCAAAGCGACCGGCGAAAGGCTGAGGAAGTTCTATCTTTTCTTTGGCTGCTTGACGATCGGAGGTAAATGCTCTTCGAGCCAGGCTGGTTCTCGATGCCGAAGCCATTTGATCGAGCTATAGCACGCTCGGATGAGTTCTGACCGCAACAGGTGAGGGTTCAAGGCACGCATCTGGAGAACGGTTGTTTTCGATAGCGTGGTGCGTTCAACGTCGTCTCGGTATCGGCTTTTTAGAATCGGCTCGGGAAGCACCAACGGCTTAGTTCCCCGATACCATTCGAAACTCGAATGGGGTTTGGCTCGAAAGGGAACATGCACGTCGCACCAAGCCCGTTCATTCTGGAGCAGCCACGTCATGGATCGACGTTGCTCCTTGTAGACCTCAGTTCTTCCCGATCCGGGCTTGTGCTGCAGGAACTCCAAGACGAGATTTTGATACGCCTGCCTGCGTTCCTCGTCATTGTCGAAATAAGAAAACCATCCCTGCATTCCTTCGCTTGAACGGCGCAGCGACGGAAGTTCCGCTGCGAGCCATTCCGAGTCGTGTCGAGTCAACCATCTGTATCGGCCCGGGAACAGATTGGCTGCCGCGGTTCTTGTCAGACCCGCATTGGCGGCTTTGGCATCTAGTAGGGCCTGACGATTGACAGCGAGCAGTTCGTCGTGCTTTTCTTCCTTCAAAGGACTGTCGGCCTGCCTCTGTTGCCGACCATTCTTACCGTTCTTTTGCAGAAGGCTGGAGATCTCGCCGGGGAGTGACCTGAGAAAGCGCCGGAGTCTTCCAATCGTGACCGTTCGCGTCCCAATCACTGCCGAGACGGCTTCGCCTGCGACTAGGCGATCTATCACGCCTTGCGGAATGGCACTGGCTGCGGCAAGTCGAGCGAGAAGTTCAAAGTGGTCATTGACTTCTGTCTTTTCTTCGGTTGCGCCATCTCTTGCGGTCGGGTTCTTGTTCATCAACGAACCGACCGCGCTGTAAACCAGCAAGCGAGATAGCCATACCCGAGAACTCATCGCGAGTCCCAGCTCTTGCCTGACAAAATCCCCCGGCAAGGTGCAGCCTAAAACTGAAGATAACTCCGCTATCGACTTCACGCCCCAGAGCTCGACGAGATGGTGCTCTACGCTCTCCACGGCGATTCCTGCATTTCCAAACTCTGCGGTCGTCGCGTTAACCCAGCCCACCCATCGGGAAGGTTCCAAATCCGCGGCCAACCCGCTGAATACTCTTCCGCACAGCCGACCTAACAGCAGTTGCCCCCTGCACAGTTCGGGCTTTCTTACAGAGTACTCCGCATACCCGCAATGCATACACGGGTCACTCGGTAGTCGGAAGTCCGCACCTCGTTCGAATGCGCGCGAGCAGGACGGGCAAATTGACACCAGGTGCTGCGCGTGTTCGACGCAATGGCTCAGAAATGGAAGCTGGTGCAGAACCCGCCACCCGGGGATTTCACCTCGAGCAAGATCGGAGTCGATGCAGGCATAGCATTTTCTCAGTGCACCAGAAGCTCCCAGAGAAGAGACAGGGCCACTCGTTGTGTCGAAGTAGGAAAAAATCGGTACCCTGCTGCAATTAGCTAGGTCTTCCGCCCACTTCTTGTTCGCGTTTTCCGTTAGCAAGCGACTGTAAAAGCCGAACAATGTGTGGTGCATCAACACGTCGAGGCCCGAGACTTCTCCCCCGAAGACGCGTCTCGCGATATCCTCATGCCCTGCACCCAGCAGGTTAGGCGGATCGGGGGCGCGTTTTCGATCACCGTAGAAGTCGTGTTTCGTCCGGCTGTTTGTAGCGCCCAAGGTACGCCGATGAAATGCCAGCAGTGTTGCAAGCGCCACTCCGTCGGGCAGATGCGGAACAACAGCCGGCTGGCCTGTTTTGAACTCTATTTCTCGATGCCTGGGACGATCAACCATAGATCCACCGCAATTTCTGAACTTTGCAGCGCCGAGCCGTGATTGGGGGAAGGCAGCTTTCGAGGGAAAACGACCTAGAGTTTTTTTGAACTCTATTTGGTCGTACCAGGTTGGGGTGGAAGCTGATGGAGTTCAAGACAGATCGATCGAGTTGCGATAAGGGAGGAACGGCGGGCAAAACATAGCAGACCCGGGCGCGAGTCGCGCCGTCTCTCTCAGTCGCCGCCGTCC